>Ga0209780_1001174_pt1 | contig 16680 bp, 10 predicted proteins | sample WorMetexBAHAMAS2_FD_187384 | JGI IMG/M metagenome (GOLD analysis project Ga0209780, IMG submission 187384) | Marine gutless worms symbiont microbial communities from Max Planck institute for Marine Microbiology, Germany - Inanidrilus exumae... | ecosystem: Host-associated > Annelida > Digestive...
GTTCCCCGCCTACTCAAAGCGCGGGAAATCGTAGCCCGGCATTTGACAACATGCCACGCCCATTCGATCGCTACGCGTACGTGGGTAGTGGGCAGCCGGCATGTCTGGCAGATAGTCGTCGCCATTCAGTTATTGCGGATGCGTGGAGTGACGATTTGCGGATATTCATCTGGTTTCGGCAAGTTGAAGCAGAGCGCGGATTTGTGAGAGAGCATTAAGAAACGCGACTGTGATATTGCCGGCGCCTACTGTGTCTGCTGCGGTGCTGTGCGGAGTGCGACGTAGCCGTACATCGATCGATGACCGTCTGTCCCAGTACTTAGACACGTGAACTGCGCTGCGCGGTCGTTTCGTCGACTTCTGGAGCATATTTTCTCGCTATCGCGCAGTAAGTTCGTATTCTGTTGTTTCGAAGCGGTTTGTTTGATAACGAACGAATGTCACTTTACGCGGTTGCCGTCCGAAAGTGAATAGTGCGGCGCCTCTCGAAACTCGTACTGCTGCGTTTAAATGCCGCGTCTGCGCGTCAACAACCATCAAAACTTTTTGCGTTTAGCCTATTTTATCATTTTTATGTCATCCGCTTTTGCAACTATATTATAGTTTACTGTACATGTTAACTGCAAGGAGGAAGGTGACTGGTGTGGTATCACCGACTTTACCGAAGCCACCAATAGCAATTGCACTGGTGACGTAGATGTTATCTTCATCCGTAGGGACTGTCCCTAAACGCTATACCGGATGCGTGCGTTGCCGTGCGTCCGGTGCGATCTAACCTTGACACGTATCCTGCCGTAACTTCTAGCCGTGCCAATCCCATTGTGTGTAGTTGTAGACTTTCGCCATGTACATTTCGTGCTGCGGTTCCATGCCCATTTTTAAACGAATTAGTGGTGATTAATTTGAAATGGTTAGTTAGCAGTAACGCCGTCAACACAACACAGCATTGCTTGGTAACACTTGTTTGTTTGTTTGTATTCAGCTAGAAGAAGTTCTCGTTGGAGCCTATAGAACGTTGGCGACATGTTCCCGACGCCGTTCATGGAGGCGCCGCTAAAACGGGTCGCTGACGACATAAATGACGATGATTGCCTGTTCGAAGCCGAGGATTTTGGTTTACTGACTCCGCCGTGGTCTCCGTGTGACAGTTCTGAGATGATGGATTCCTCCAGTGACTGTTCGGCCGACTCGCTGACGGCGGCAGACTCGCCGGCGGCGGAGGTCCCGACCACGCGGGCTCGCTGTGACAGTTTCCTGTGTTCGTGCACGTCGTGTGAATGTTCCGGGCTGGAGCATGCCGACGGACCGGTCCTTCGCGACTGCATGTGGTCGCAGACGACTGGCCTGCTGCCGCCGCGATCCCTCGTCGCCCGTCAGACGGCTGACGACTTCACCGACGCGACCACCGACCAGAAGTCTGACGCCGGCGACTGCCGACCGTGCTGCCCGGCCATCACCGCCGCCTGTACGAACCATACCGCGCGTTGCGTCGACCCGAAGAACGTGTTTCCGTTTAGCGGCGGCCGCGGCGGCGGTGCTCCAGCGTCACTGTGCGCTCCGTCACAGACACTCCTACAAACTGTCCTCATCTCCCTGGACTGTAGTGTCACCAAGTCTCCTCCCTGTTACGACCCAGACTCCGAGACATCTGCTTACTGCTCTTCCTTTTCAGGTTTGCGTTTTGCTGTCGGTTGTGTATTGAAAAGGTACTAGCGTTGATAGCCTAGTACTAAGCCTCGTCATCTGCTTAACCGCAGAACTCATGTATTTGTTCAGGAGTTGTCACAGTGATAATTGGTGAAGTACTGTAGAGACGAGAGTATTGCAAAATGCCACTGTTAACTGCAGCAGTCACACATATTGAAGTCAATTTTGAGTATGTGAGGTTTCCCTGTGGTGTATATCTATTACCTGTTGAAATAAGTTTTGAAGTTGCTACATTTTGACTCAAATGTTGATGCGTCGTTTTCTGTACATTGGCCTTTCATTTTCAGTTGTTAAATATCATCTACTTATTAAGGTAATAAAGGTAGTGTGCACGCATCGCGACAAGAATCCTTGTAATGTGTCTAAGACAGGTTTTGATGATGCAGTTTTTGCTGAATTGGGTCAGGTGTCGAATAATGTTGAATAGACATTTTTATCTGTCTTGACCTGTTGACCGCCTGTTGTGGAGTCATTTAATTAGATGGTGAGTTTTACGGGTCTATAATGGCATTATGTTGGCTTCAGTACAGACCGCCCTTTAACCGCTGGTTATATGGTAACTGCAATGGCAAGTTGATTTATGGGCAATAAACCTGAATAGTTGATCGGGGCACTTTTGAGCGAGGTATTGAGATCATACTTGAATGACCCCGGGGTACGTCTGGTACGTTACTGCGTTCTAAATGAGCTGATATACTGATAGCTGTTAGCTGGTAGGATGGTGCGTCACTTGAAGACAACAGAGAAACGTATGCAAATAGCTTTCGTATTTTGCATTTATACGACGTAAGTTGGACTAGTTTGTATTATTGATGTAATGAGCAAGGCTTCCAGTTTAACACTGATAATGTCATGGTTATGTGTGGCTGAATTGGAGGAATTGAAAACACCGATGACGTAGTGGGAAAACCACCCACATGACTTAATTCTTTCTTGATCCCATCAAGTAACTTCGAGGAAGAAAACACCCAGTCTCTCCACGCCACTGCAAGTATTTTGACTGAAGAAGCCAGATAGTTGTGGATGTTATAGCCGATAGCTGTGATGCGGTAACAACTTAGCAAGCCAGAGCATAACAGTTCTTGATGGACGGTAGATGATAAATGGCATAGTGGTGTGGCAATAGTACCAGAATATAATTCAATCGTATCTATTAAGCAGTTTTCAGTAAACAGCACCGCGCGGGCACATTGGTGCCTCAGATGGGAAACGTCTTTTTCTGCTCAGTAAATGAATAAAATGGTAATAACCAGACCGGTTGTCTGTGACGTTAAGGAATCGATTTAGTGGATGCGCGTCTGGTATTGGTTCAACCGCTGTCGTCCCGCCAATAGGCCAGTCCGTTGTTGTTAGTAACTATGGCAGTGTTAAGGTAGACGGCATAGGATGGCTGTGGCGTTCGGTGCATAACAAGGTTGGCGCGGACGGTCGCCTATTTCAAGCAGCTTGCACCTGTCGCGCGCGGCCTTGTTGTGAAGTGGTTGTTATGATCTGAGCAGATGGCGCAGGGCGGATCTTAGCGTCGCGTGCCTATGGTTGTCTGTCGGTGTCGGCGTGCCTCTTCTGGGCTGCTGTCCTTGAAGCCGTCCACCTGTTAGCCTAGAAACGAGCCAGGACGTCCGCATTGCGATGGTACAGGTTATAACGGTGAACCTTGGTTCCGTGGATGCCGCGTGCGTGTCTGTCCGTGTGACATTGTGAACAGGCCCGACGCCAAAACGGAAGTGCGTGCCAGCAGTTTTCACACGGCCGCTGATTATAACGTGGTTGATTGTATATAACAGCTGCTCGACTGCAGCGGGGTTAGCGTGGGTTATCGGTGCGTAGGCGTCAACTCATTGTGGTCACTAACATGTCTCCCACTGCCACCAAAACCGAGGCGACGTTAAGCAGTACTGCGGTCTCTCCGTCCGTCAGTAAACTCTATCAGTCCCACGCTCCTAGCTGAAAACGATCGCATTTTGGAGCTATGGTTACTCTGGAAATACTAACTGGAAACCCACGCTGGAAATCAAACCCACCTGTCAGCGTGGACACCGGACGCCAGACGGATTTGGGTACAGTACACTGCCGGATGTCTGGCAAAGGATTGAAAGGATTGCCTGACAAAGGATGGACGTAGTTGCATCATTGTGGCCACCGGACGTGGCAGTAACGTCCTTGAGGTCGAAAAAATTGCGTCGTCACTATCTCGGAAACAAAGCGAGATAGAGCACAGATATAGTATAGTGGCTTCTGATTGGCTGTCTCGTGTTGACTAAACGTGAATAGGAAGTCACGGGCTACCTGTCATTTTCCGTGGTTGTCGGTGTCACCTAATCACGGAAAGGACCGAAATGGCTTATCGGTAGGGGCATATCCTCGCGCTACTAACGAGGCCATCCCGTTTTTGGACAACACCTGCTGATCAACAGACGTCGCATAGCAGTGGCTGTGAAACTATCTATTAATGACAGCGTAATTAATTACACTTTGTCGTACCGCATGTTCAGTGATTGTGTGTTGTTATTTAGCTCCAGCCCGCCCCCGGTATGGGTGCGAAGTACTGCGATTGGCCTGTCTGTCTGTCTGTCACTCGCATATCTAAACCCACACACATGTAAATATTTCAAGAAATTTTCTGTACGTGTTACCTGTGCCGTGGCTCGGTCCTTCTCTGACAACAGTGCAATGCGTTATGTACTTTCGGTTTTGCGGATGACGCTATGTTTACATATAATGGGGCTAGTGGAGCCGAGTAGGATCACGGCGTTATATTTTGTCCAGGTGGCAGCACCGAGGGCGAAGTCGCTGTCTACAATTGCAGGATTGTTGTTGTTGCAAAGGTCTCCATAATGTGCATAATTTGTCTTATTTATTTCGGATTTATTGCACTGTCCTTGATATTTAGGTCGACTCTTCCACAGAGTCAACCTAATAAAGCCCGTCTCAAATGTCCATTAGTCTGTCCCTACGTACGTACGTGCATACGTACGTGCGTGCGTACATCCGTCCGTCCACAAAAAGGTTTCTTCGATTTCAGTGAAATTTGGCGTGTAGGTATAGGTCAGTGAGTGATGCACGACGGTGTGCAGTATGACCTGGTCCAAGCTCAAGGTCACGAGCCCTTCAAAGTTGGAAATCCGGCCATTTTCAAAAGCTATCTCCTCCGCCATTTACAATGGGATCTGGCAGCTGACCACGGATTCTTGAACTAGGGCACAATATCGAAATTTGCTCGGACCGGATATTTGATATTTGTCCTAGTTTTTGTGTCACGTGACTTTGAACTTGGCAGAAACGTCAGTTGCAAAGAGTCGACCGTCAGTCCCGTACATGGCTAATTTATCTGATTTTGTTGTGCCACAAAATGCACCAGATGGTGTCTGTCGTGTTATTTTATGTTGTCCAGGCAGCTCTTGCCTGGCTGGTGCACATTGCTACTAAATGATATTTTTTTCTTGGGTCAGTAAATAAGGTTAGAACTGGAAAGACTCTACTTAATTGTACCGTGTCCTAGAAGCTACTTAGCTTATGCCACGTTAATCAGTACGTTCTACTACTACTACTACTACTACTACTTAATTGGTAAATAGGAACCGTTACTTCCTTTTCAGCGTAAACTGATGTGCATCGCTCACTTTGCGTTGCCGGAGAAATTATCACTGTTTGTTGAAGGCTGGCGATAGAATGCAGGCGTATAAGAGCCAGTGCCACCCCGTGAACACCAGTGGTGGATGAAGGTAGCGTTTAACGGCGCTTTCAGCAGAATTTAGGTCATATAGCACGTGGTGAATGAAGAAACGATGAGACCATTGAGTCATTTTGTCTGGTTGGGTTGGGGTCAGTGCTTTGAGCTTCCTACAGTGCTTTGACACATCCCCTCCCATTCTTCTACTCTCCCCTCCCTAATTCTTGCTTCCCCTTCATTTTCCCCTCCCTTCCCTTAGAGGTAGGACCCCTTAAAGCCAGCTAGTGGGTCTGGGGGAGGGCTGGTGCATTTTAGATTTAAAATATGACATCTGGTGGCAACAATTTTAATGATTTTCCTGCGAATCAACTTAACAAATTTCGTGCAAATACAGCCGAATTAATACCTGTCCAAACCTGCATACCGGTTTGCCACGTAACAAATCAGCACTACGACTGTGTGTACAATCGTTATTCAACCAACATTTCGACATTTCAGAATACTTCCTGCTTTCAAATGAAATACAAGTTCGTTTCAGTTTTTTGACAGGAAGGACATCCGGTTTGTAAAACACTTGAGCTACTCATCCCCAAAAGTCAAAATGTCAAATGAACATTTATAGAGCGTATCTACGAAGTCTCTAATGCGCTAGAGTAGCACTATACGGCCTAGCATGCTCGGAATAAAAATGTCTTAAGTTGACGTTTGAAACAGTCGAATGAGAGGTCAGGTGACTTGAGATAGTCTGGTAGGCCATTCCAGCAGACTGGACCGGCGACGCTGAAAGGTTCTGTGGAGAAAGAATTTAACCCAGGGGAAACCGGCTGACCTGGGGAAAACGGCGGTGTAAAAGGAGATGGTGGTTATTATAGAACAGAAGAGCAGGGATTCTGGGACTGTGATTTTAAGTAAGCAAGTGTTGGATGGTTCTCGGCAGACATAATTGACGTGGTTTGCTGGTTGCGTTTGTGCAGACGACGAGTTGGAAGAGGTCGACGTGGTGTCGGTGACGTCATGCGGCTGGAGCGGTGACATCCATGTGGATCCGGCGCCTCCGGCAAGACGTCCGGTGCTCGTTCTTCCGGCGGCCGAGTCCATGTCGGCGCAGGTGGCGGCCATGCACAACTACAGCAACCCACGATGTCGACCGGCGACGACCGCGCGATCTACCACGTCGTGCGTTCCGTTCACTTTCCCCGCCAAATACCAGCAAAGGTAGGACATCTTCCCCTTCACATCTGCACCCCCCTTGGGGGCAGATATCCGGACGTCACTATGAACTTTTCTGTCACTTCTGAATTAGCTGACAGCTGTCGAAGAAATGCACCAAACATTCCACATCAGTTCCGTTCACTGCAACATCGTATGAAGGTTTGATTACTTGAAAACCACAATCCCAGAATTACAGCCGTCGGTCACCGGCACCTCCGTTTAAACGACCGTTTTTTCCCCACGAAACTTACGGTTGTCCATCGTCACGGGCGGGCGTCAACTTCGTGGGCGATGATGGGAATGCGTATGCCAAGTATATCACCGCCTTGGGGTGTACCCATTGAGAAATATCCGCCAGTACTTAACCTTTGTTCTCATACATAGGAATGACGGTTTTTAGCTTTAAGAAGGGGTCAAAGAAGTTTGATGAAAGGCCGCATCGCATGTTGTTCCGTTATTGACGATGGAATGATCGCCTTTGCTGCATACACTGCAGCAGAGACTCTCAATGCTTTTTAGTGGGCCGGACAACCCCCAAATTGCGCCTTCACATGGAGGGATCTCATCTAATACGTGTTTCCTTGGGCCAACGCAAGCCCGCCAGCCCGACAACGATCATCGTGTGCGGCATTATGATCGTCGACTGCATACTGCCTGGAATACGCTCAATCTGTTTACTTACTTGCTGTGCAGGTGCGTGAACTCTCGGATGTCTGGGCGATCGCGACGTTGTCCGCGTCGCGTGGCGACGGCGACGGCGGCGTCGTCGCCTGCGTCCGGGTCGGACTCCGACTGCGGTATCCGTGACGACGAGCGGCACAAGCGGGCGCAGCACAACGTGATGGAGCGCCAGCGCCGCTACCACCTCAAGAGCCACTTCTACGGGTTGCGCGACGTGGTCCCGGGCACCCGCGGCGATGGCCGCGTCTCCAAGGTGGCCATCCTGCGTCGCGCCGTCGACCACATACGCCACCTGGCGGCCGTCAACGAGCACCTGGAGGCCGAGCGAGACCGCCAGCGTGCTGCCCAGGAACGATGGAAGTGGAAATTGTCATTGCTTAACCGCGAAGCTAGGCTGGCCGTTTGCAGTGCCTAAGACTACAAACTTCTGTGCTGGCTTAGTGGACGTAGGACACTTTTCAGTAATCGTTTTTTTTTGCTGTGACATGTTCAAACCTCACTAGAATATGCATATCTGTACATTTTCTTTTTGGCTGGCATAGTTAAGGCTTGTTTTGACAACTGAGGAGTTTTTAGGACATTCTTTGGCAATATAATACAGGTGTTCATTTTTTGAAGTGTTGTGGCTCACGTTCTGAAGTTCAAGTTACGCGCTTACGATTTAGGCCTTTTCATCGTATTCACATGACTGTTTTTAGCGGTGTAGTGTGTTTGTTTTTGAGACTTGGCGCAGAATGTTATACACAGCAGCATAATTTTTGTAGTATCGTGAATGCCATTGTGTCGTGTCCTGATGCTCTAATCGTCCTGCCGCCTGTAAACAATATCTGAGCAGCGATGGCAAACAAGATGAAGATCACCAGACGTGCTGTAATGTGTACCACAATCGAGCGTAATGATCGAGGTGACCACTCAACTGGAAAACACTGGAAATGTCTGGGAACTGACCAGATGTCATGGAAGTGCCAGTAGAAAGCCTTGTCGTGGAAAACTGTTTCTCGCTATTTTCATGTTTGGGGCTACACCAGTGTTATAGTAGAAAGTTGTGGGCATGTATCGCTTGTTTTAAGGATTTTGCTGCTTATTATTAAATCTTGGCGAGGATTTACGTAAAATATACACTGATATATTGTGTACTGGTGGCACTGACAGTAATATATGCTTGACGTGAATAACGGTATCATTGATAGCAGTGCCACCAAGAGTGCGTGATCTATCACGTAGTTTCCAGTGCCTGAAGAGTGGTCACCCTGGATAATATGCACACACACACACACACACACACACGAGAGTTGTTTTTGCAAGTATCTGTTAATTTAGGTGTAACATTAGCTCTATCGGTGCCGTTTCTGTCCATTCTATTTGTGTTAGGGATAGTTTTTTACATGCTTGTGTTTACATGTTCTTGGTTGTAGAGAGTGATTGACAACACACTTAATATGTGGTCAGAAGTGTTTCGCAAAAACAAAAGTCCAAACATTTTTTGACTTTTGCTTTTGCGAAAATAATTTAGGCCTAGTTGACTGATGGTGGAAGCTTGGAATTTTTTACTCTGCCTATGTTTTGACATAAATGACATAATTTATGCCCAGACTAAAATTTCATTTGTTTGTTGGAGACATGCCATTAAGAGCAGCTTGCTTTTGAAGAAGTAAACATGTGGTGTGTTCACTAGTGACATGATAGAAGTTTTTGAAATAGTACATAATTATCATGACCATGCACTCTACCAATGCCCTGGCTGCCAATTCAGGCAAACATTGAGCACTTAGATACAAAGCTGCAGTGGACAGGCTGATCGAGAAAACAGCTTGTACATGAAGATTGATTGTTACACATATGTGTCATTTCTCATTGTCTGCCATCATACAGACCTCTAGACAGACTCATCCCATAGATTTCACCAGTTAATGGCAAGATGATTCGAAGTCTGCCTCGGTGGTCAACTCTTCCCTTGTGGAATACCCCACTCCACTATCCGACAACCAGGATTCGATCTGCCACAAGCCCTGATTTCTGACTAAGCAAGGTCACTGCATATCCTGCCACATCATCAGTAGCTGCCCACAGACCAAACTGGAGGGTGGCCTACCACAGCTTGACTTGGCTGAAGATGTTGCTGTTCAGTGGTTGATGTAAAATGGCTCGTAATGCACACAATAACAACAGCAACATTATGACCGAGGTGCTGTGGGTAAAATTACTTTTCATCCCTTTAGTATACAACTAGACGTAATAAATTTAAATTACAGAGCTTGTCACTACTATATTAGAAAATAATGTGGTTTCCAAGTCGTTAATATGTGGAATAGTTTATCGGATTATATAGCGGAGACTGACTGTTAACACCTTCAGGAATCGTCTTTGTACATACTGGATGTCTACCAGTTAGTGCATAATGTTATGTTATTTGAGATGTGGGGGGGGGGGAGGATTTCATGCGCCAGTTACATCACATTTGATTGGAATTGATTTGATAATGACCACCTGTTTGAGTTTTATCAAGTAGCACAGTTCAGCAATACTGTTAGTTTCGACATTTTTCAGGTTGTCATAGTTGGTGCAGAAACATACCTAGGTTAATAGTGCTGATTAATGCCATCTGCTGAGATGTTAAGTGCTTCCATGCTACATATGCAGTGTTTTTGTGACTTAGCGTTACTTGTATTTTGTTAAGATTGCTCAAGAGTAGTGGCAAAATGTACTCAATAAAAGTTTGTATATTGGTTGTTGACATTCAAGGATAGTGGTACGTGTAGCACCTATCTTTTCATCCGTTGTTCTTGTGCCACGATAGTTTGACATCATTTTTGTGTCCGTTTTGTGTATTTTGTATGGTTATTTTTGATGAAAGTAGACAGCCACCATTTCGTGTATGAATAAATATTTTGTTACCTCCGCAGCAGTTATTTTGTCTACTGTTTTTCAGTGCATACTAGGGAGTGGAGGGGCAGGTCTGGTACCATGGGTGGGAGATCCCCCTCGGGTTTTTCCTAAGAGAAGCATTCCAAAGCCAGCAAGAGTTGTTAGCACTAATACGTTATAGTAACTGAAGAACAGCAATTACACAAGGTATCAATCACAATGAACTGATAAATAGGTCTTGTGGTGTTTGGTAAGTTTCCACCGTGTTGTAGGCGCTAGTATAATAACTTAAATGAGGCTGCCCTATCCTTTCCCATTTTGGATCGTCGCTGATCAAAAAGGCAACAAGGTCAGGAGGCTACTGTATTGTTGGCCATCCTTAACGTGGCAGAACTAAATCACCCAAGACCTTGTCCCCGATATAGCCTATTTTTGTGCTGAAAGTGGACGTTAATCTGCCAACCAACCAACTCGGTGCATAGCATATCCAACGGTGTGTTTGAAATTAGTGCGTGAAGTTAATTAACATTCAAATTAGAACTAGAGTAACGATAACGAGATTTTAATGATTCCAGCAAGTTGTTGCTATTTTTGTATCAAGATGTCAGCGATTGGAATATATCTGCATATTTTTTGAGATGTAGTATAGTTTAAGGCATTTTTATGTCATTACTCTTCGCACATTTATGTCCATTATTTTGACTAATTGCAAATAATTTTTGCATGCATGTATGTATATCAGAAGTATATGGATCCGTTGAGAGTTACTCGGTTATGGTATCTCTTAGTTTTTTTTATTCGGTCTTGATTTTTTACTGCATTCTTTATGTTACGTCATGTTCCACATTTGGATTAAACGTGTGTGTGTATATACATTGTGAGGCAAAAAAAACAATACACTTGACCTTTGATCATAACGTCTGAAAATGTGGACCGATTTTCAAAATTCTTTCACTGACAGATTCCCAAGGATATTTTCTATACAGGGTCTTCCACCTTACCTTAACTGTGTTGCTATACAACCTTGCAAAATTCAAAAATCTAGAATGATGGCTGAACGTTTACTGTTACCATCAAAATTAATCGGTTTTACTTGAAACTTAACAAAACTTAACAATATTTATATGAAAAATGCTACAAAAAATTAAAGTGATGAATTCTTAATTTTTGTGCAATAATTGATGCACAGAATGCGGATATCACAAGAACTTTGGGAATATAATTTGACGACTAACTCTGTGAAGTTTATGCAACGAATGATTTCACCATTGTTGGAAGGTGACATTAGTGTTTGTAATTAATACCTTCTGCAGTCCACCTGCCTGAAAAATAGTCCGAGAGTTAAAGCAAGTGCTGAAAACGTCCATGTCGGATACAAATGCAAGCTTGCAGACATTTATGCCATTCATTGGTGTGAGCTTCATCAATGTCTGCTGCAGCTCATGTTACATGTCAGTCACCCACTGCTTCAGTTTGCTGACATCACGGATCCGTGTCCTAGAAGCTACTTTACCCAGCTTATGCCACGTTAATCAGTACGTTCTACTACTACTTCTGAACAGTGCTGCATTGTTTTCCAGATTTTATAGTCACATGATTCAGACCTGAGCTACTAAGGTGGTCTCATATCTCGCAAAAAAATGAATTCTAAGGTCTCACCTGCAATGTGCCATTGAAATCAGCAGTAGTGTTGAAACACGTTTAAGGTGAGGTGGAGAATGTATGGAATTTCTGCAGGAATCTGATAGTAAAAGAATTTAGTAAATCGTTCTACATTAGCTAAAGTTATGATCAAAAGTCAAGTGTATTGTCTTTTTCACTCACCGTATCATTAGTATTGACGACGTAATTTGTCCCACGTTGCTTAGTATATCTGCGTTAGAGATGTAAAAGAGTACTTCTGTTTTTTAAACGGACTTCTCGTTTTTTGGCCACATTGTGTGCTATGTGCCATGTGTAGTTAAGGCAGCTGTTTTTCAGTGTTGTCATTGTAATTCTACATAATCTTGTTTACAGTGTCAATTTTTCAGCATTTCAATGCAGTGACAGGCTCTGTATCATTTGCGAACTCCTATAGCATTTTAGGTATAAAGACTGAAATGATATGATGATGGAGAAAGTTAATTCTGTAACTGATTTATATCTCAAACTTTCAAGTGTGTACTTCCAGATGTACTGATTTGCAGTACTGTTTTGCCACCATGATATATTATTTCATAAATGTCGCATTATTATTAGCTACATTCAATGTGTCAGTTTGTGTCAAGTGCTGAAGAAAAACATATTCAGCTGTCTATCGATAAATTGGATGCATTAAACATGATGTAGTGCCTTTTCTTGTTTTTGTTTTTGAAATCTGTATTTTATGATACTTGTATGATGTGCGTGCTGACAGTTGATGTCCCTTCCCTCCTGAGTTGGTGAGTGGTTGTCTTGGTTGCTGTCAGAAGGGCTTCTGAACACAAACATTTTGAACCAACCAACCCAACAAAATAATGGGGCAACAGGTAAACCCAAACGCAGGTTCCAGTAAATTGGTGTCCATTGTAGTATGCGATATCTGTTAGCTGAATTCTTGTTGACACTCAAAAGCTTGTGGTGTTTTACTTACTCTACAGTGTACTGCCTGTTTTTTAGTTAGTTCAGTACCTAAAAAGTCTAAAAAGTGTTGCCATACTTGCTAAAGATTGGGGAAAATGATAGAATCATGATGGAAATGTAATACATTTTTTCAATTCATTGCTGTCATGAACAATGTACCAGAACGTTAAGTGGGTTACTTTGCAACTCATTTGGCTGCTAAGACGTAATATTTGTCTCTTTTTTTCTATTTCGTGAGCGTTAGTTGTTAGATGATTCCTGCATAGAGCAGACCACACGTCATTGTTTTGATCTCGTCAACTTCTGTTGTTTAACATTGTTGCGTCTGCATTTGTTGAAGCTGTGCATTTAAGGTGAGCTGCGCGTCCGACTTGTGACTGGTATTACATTGCCAGCATACCTGTAACATGGTACAAACGTGCCACTTGATTTTGCAGTTGTTGGGTATCAGTAGGCCAGAACGTCGAGGAAATAAAATTGTGCGTTTTTCAATAGTGTCTTCTTTGAATCTACATGGTCGAGGCTAATGGAGGTTTTTCGTTGAGCTATTGCTTGCTGCTTGCAGTGCAAAGTCAAACTTTATCAAGTATACTACTCAAGCCACCTCCGGTGCAGCTGGTGTTGGAACGCAAAAGAAAGTCTGTTACGAGTTGTTTTGATTTATGCAGTAAGAAGCACCTGGACACCACGAAACCTGAATGCATTCTGTGAAACGGCAAAGCAACCTAGGCCGGAACTAACTCAAAGCCATTAGTAATAGGCTAGGTCACGATTACATTATAAATGACGTAGCCTACCTCTCTGTGCCTTCGATAGCTGAGATGTACGTGCGTGATAGTGAGGAAGTAGTTACGGTAGTTCGCTTCGTCGAGAACGTCAGACCATTGTTTATGCATGCTTTTTCTCAAAACACTATTTTATACCAGTGGCGTAGCAAGGCTCTGACGGGCCCTGGTTCAACAGTAACCTGGGGGCCCTCAATTCCCTCGGCCGCCCCCAAGGGCTAAAACTGGAAGCCCGAAGTGCTGAGAGCGGAGGTGAGGCTTTGGGGCGCGAGGGCCTGCTACCGCGAGAGCACTGAAGCAGAGTAACTTAGTAAGCTTATTGCAAACTGCAAACACGGTACACATAACATATTGTTATTCACCGTCAATTATACGTATCAACAGCTACATTGGTCTGCTGAAATATGTCAACCTAAGACATTAAATGCATCACTACATTATAATATTATCTAAAAAAAATACCACATAATGTGGCACTAGCCCTAACTGAATACATGCTATGTTGACTTCCTTAGAGTTTCGCTTACAACAAGTGAGCCGTAATGTAATCCGCGCCGTCATTGAGTAACACAGGAGAATATAGAACTTACAAGTAACCAGTAATTATGCATTTATAATTGCTTAAGTGTGATATACAGATGAGGTGCTTCCATCTGGTGATTCAGAATGTATACGTCACGTGGCGTGCATCCACAGCTGAAAAAGAACATCGTGAACTTTCGACTTTATGACCTTGACCTTCGAACGTGACCCAGATGTGTTCAGAATGAACCAGCATGCCAAACATTTAGGGCAAAGGTCATTTAGTTCAAAAATTATTATTGACCGTACACAGACAGGGTGGACCGATTACTCGGCCTGGGCCACTGTTGGTCGGTAACTAACATACACAAGATTGAGGACAACGACATTAGCAGCTTGCAAGTCTAGAAGCTATTGTAGTGTTTGTTACTTGTTACGTGTAAGTCCTCGTAGTCGTAAATGTTTGGTTAATGAAAACGAAAAGGCGCCTGGTCTTGCCTCCGTCAGCTGTCTGACTTTTCGCGAACGCGCGCATGGTTATATGGCTCTATCTATGCTGAAGTTCAGTTGTGACCATTTAAATGCGAACTGTAACCAGTCATCAGTAAGCAAAAGCTTTAGGGAATTAGAGGGCCCTCGGTAGATCATTCCCCTTGTGTCTCGCTGAAATCGACACGAATGTCGCAACTGTTACTTACAGTTAGAACACGAAAGTCAACTCGTCTGTGGTGTGTAATAGTAGGCCTACCATTCCCCCGAATTTCATGATAATCCGTCGATAACTTTTGAGTTACCATGACAACCGACAAACACACAGTCTGTGGTGACAACAGTACCTCGGCGGACGTGGCGGAGGTAACGATACCTCGACAAACAGCCAGAAAAAAGACCAGCAGAGATGAGTAATAGAATAGTGCTTAAAGTGGTGAGCCAGACATGGGGGGGTTAGTCAGTGATGGGTGATTGACTTCGGCTGCATGTGAGGTGCATGCGGAGGTTGCTTTTTTGTCCATTTTATACTTTTTACGGTCAACTGGCTGTGATTAGAGGGGCTAAACACTGACTTGGGGGCTGAAAACCGAGGTGGGGGCTCAGCCCCTTGCGCCCCCTCACTTTTACCACTGGATGTCGATACAAACTGCCCGGTCAACGATGAAGTGGTCATCGTGACGGACGGCGCGCTTGGCTGGTCACGTGACCTCGCTGACACTTGCCTCATTGTCACACGGTGCCTGCACGGCCGTTGTCATACGACCGGAAATGACTCGCTTGACCGGAAGTCGGGATGGTATAATCCCGTGAATAGCTTTATCGTACGGTCGGCATTTCTTATGCTGCAGGTGCAGTCTCAATAGGTGTGGGGGACCGGAAATGGGCGGTGGCTGATCTGGACGTTTATCGGCGGCCGTTGTCTGTAGGCCTACAGTGAAGTGTTAATTATGCCGTATGTTCTTACATACATACATACATACATACATACATACATAAAATACTTAATTGCAAAATAAATATGTTCAACAGCGTAGTAAAATAATTCTCCAGTTAAGCGAAAAAGTTAAATTAAAAAGTGCGATATAAGGGAACGTATGAATTTTGCAGTATCAGTGATATAATGGAGATATGGGGGAAGTGTTCCAGATACGAGGTCCATTTGATGAGAAACTGCGATCGCCGAACATGGTACGAACGCACGGTTGGATGTATCGTTCTCAGTTTGATACTGTGGAATTTATGAGCATAGTTAAGTTCTTTGACTGTGCCAGTACGGATCTTGTTTGTCGTATATGTAGCTTGATTTTGTCGAGTTATGATTATTTTGGTGTCTTTTTGAGTATATGGTATTTCTTTATTAGGCCTAAGTCTCTGGCTTTTTGTTTGATGTTTGTTAATCTAGACTTTTGACATTTATGTGCGTTGTCTCTCTGTCCATTCTATTCATGTCAATAAAATTACTACTACTACTACTACTACTACTATCGTCGACAGTTTCTTAGCAAACGCATTCTGACGAGCTCATTAGTCGTAGAGATAGGCGCAGTGCTTAGCATATCAGCTAAGATATTGAATTAAAAATTTTAAAATGAAGTTACATAAATGGCTATACATACATACATCATATATTTATAAAGCGCCAGAAAGCCCATAAAATAAAATCGTAAAACGAATTAATCTGAAGCGCTAGCACTGGGTGACTAGACGGCAAAAAGCAATCTGGAATAAATTTAGTTGACGTTTAAGGGTTACGAATTGGTCGATACGGGGAATGTGTAGGCCTACAGGCAGAGAGTTCCAGGTAGATGATGCAGAAGCGGGAAAGGCGCCTGTTAAGAAAAGTTGCTAGTGATGCCATATAGTCTGACCAGAAGATTCGTTAGCTTCGGGCGCAAAGCACATTATTGGGTGCTGGCCCTGGCAGATTTTGGGCGCAGTTTTAGAGGCTGCCGAAATTTCGCTTTTTTGTCAACTAAATAACGCACGATTTCACCGATTTCCCGTGAAACAAATTTTACGACATTTGAACACAATATTAACGTCGATCGGTCATCATCATCATCATATCTTCGTTTATTAGCGGACGTGAACTCGCGTTCACGTTCGGTATATGCTATCGCAGATCCGTCTGTCGTCTGTCTGTCG
>Ga0209780_1001175_pt1 | contig 16675 bp, 12 predicted proteins | sample WorMetexBAHAMAS2_FD_187384 | JGI IMG/M metagenome (GOLD analysis project Ga0209780, IMG submission 187384) | Marine gutless worms symbiont microbial communities from Max Planck institute for Marine Microbiology, Germany - Inanidrilus exumae... | ecosystem: Host-associated > Annelida > Digestive...
TCCCGGTAATAACGACAATCGACCTTTACGCCTGGCTCAACGAAAAAGAGTGGAGAACAGCCGAGCTTTGACACGGCCACTGAGACCATCAGCGATTTGCTGAACGTCGGGCGACAACGCAGCAAGCGCTCAGCGGCAATGCTGCACTTCCTTGTGTCACGGGGTGCGTAGACGCTGTCGTTCTGCCGATTGTCAGGTGAAGCGACCGAGAACACCTTTTCATCCGTAAAGAAAACAAAGTCAGTGGCAGACTGCGGGAACGTCTGAAGCAGAAGCTTAACGCGCTTCATGCGAGCAGCGGAGTTCTTTCATATCTGCAGAAAATTTGAATGTTTAATTTCCCAAGGTAGTGTAGCAACATGCCTAAGGTAAGGTGGGTATTGTCATATGACTTTTATAGCCAATTTCATACGTTTTCAAGCAGTGCAAAAAGTTTGAAAATCGATTAAGATTTGACAAAGTTAGAGACAGTTTAAGGTGGGACGTTTTTTTGAGACACAGTGTAGTGAAAAAGCCAAGTCCAAGCAGATGGTCAGCTGTGTAGTTAGTCCACAAAAGATAATGAATTTTGGAATCTGGTGTCAGATACTTGGCATGCACTACATTAGACTGTCCATTTTATTAGTGAGCATCATTACCATATCATTTTAAGTGGAAAACTGCAGGTATGTGGAAGACAATCTGTAATGAATGAGCATGTTGTATTCATGCCTGTAAGTCGAGTGAATACATACAATTAGAAAGGCAATAAAAAAGAAAGGCTTCCCATACTCGTTACCGAGCGTTGGGCCCAGAGCTGATCCCAGCGTACAGGCAGTCAGCCCGCAAGTGACTATAAGGCAAGTGACTACCCAACGGTAGGTTGCCATTACTTTCTGCCAGGCCTGTGGTTACCTTCCCAGCTACAGAGCATCACTGCACTTAACTGGTACCAAGTTATACTGCTTGGTGACAGAGGCACATAGGTGGTTGTTACGCAGCTTTGCCCCGATTAGGATTTGAACCTACAACCTGTTGATTGCAAGTCCAATGCTCTACCCACTGCACCACCGCGCCACCCAGGCAATAGTCAAAGTGTAATGAAAAACTTACTGGAGTAAATGATGTTGATTCATTGGTTTTGCACGACTCGTGTGCTTTCAACAGCTGCTCTGTTGCATACAGCATTACACTTATCAAGACATGCTACAACATCTTAGATATCTGCAAAAAATGTAACCAGTTATCAAAAAGTCATAAATCACACTACAGCGTCAAATATGCTTTCATTAATGTCCAAAAAAGTGAAATAAAAATAGGAATCTCAAAATTTACCTAACAAATCGTTGTCTTGATGTGCTTGTTTCTTCCATTCCACCACCTGATCCAGCATCGCGTCAAAGTGGAAGTCAAGCTTCGAGTCGGAGTCAACGTCAACAAGTTTGCCAGATTCATCGACGAGCCAACATCGATCACTCACTTCACACAGTGGAATGTCCAGCTACAAATACACCAGCATCAAATTCAATGACCACTGACCAGTAAGGAAAGGAAGCGTATTTATATAGCGCCTTTTATATACTATGTAAATCACAAAGCGCTCAGGCATGGATCACACAGTTTTACCTGCAAATACATCATACATGCCTTTCCTTTGTATGCGTTCACCAGATGGCGCCACCTCTAACTGATGTAAGTGACATCTAATTGCAGCTTACTACTCATCTATCGACCCCGAAGGGATGAAAGGCTGAGTTGGCCTGGTTGGTTGACCCATAGCGGACGGTTTACCCACATAAGTGGTCACCCGTCAGCTACAGGTCAAGCGCAGGACAGAAAAAGTACGCCGGCCGAAGACCGACGTTCTACCACTGAGCCACGCAACCAACCGGCTATATACACACCAGTATCAGATTCACCGACCGCTGACCAGAACAAGCCAGACACGTGAGTGTCAGATTAACAGTATCAGCAATTGCAGATGTCAATCTAATAGTGTGTCACACAGTTGTTTCACTACACTAATCCAAAAGAATTTCCAAAAATGGTTCTATCCTAAAAGAAATGTTTCCATTATATTATGCTGTATTTCCACATGCCAACTGAATCCAAGCTGTAGAAACAGACTTCAAACTAGAATGATGGCAATTAATGAAACTGGGGAGAATCCCCCAAAATAAGTGTCACTCATATGATAAAAATTCCCAACAAGTTTGCTGATCGCCACTGGCGCATCTTGGAGATTAGAGTTCTAGTGAAGAAACAAATTTGAAACCAGAGATAAAGTTTATGTCATCGTTCTATAAACGGGTGACCAATTAGATAAAAATAGCAAACTACCTGATGACAAATTAAAGCAAATGGATTGTTGACACAGCCATTGATGAGCTGAGCACCACGACCAACAACAGATTCATTGACCAATTCATCACACACTCGACCACCAACACGATCTCGGCTCTCCAATACAGTGACCTGCACGAATCACCACACCACAGTTCCAGCAGCAGCTTACACATCAGCACTCAGACCTCACGCCTTCTATTTCACCTTACACATAAGTACTCAAATCTCACATACACTACACCTTGCTATCTCTCCTCAAACATCAACACTCAGACCTTGCATACACTCACACCATGGGCATGTCCAGACTGCCAGTGATTCTTCTGCTGGCAGCAGCGAAGTCAGCGATTACTCACTGGACAGAAAACAGCAAAAGCAGAAGTGTTCTAAAAACAGACATTCTGTCGGTGAGTGATGCAAACGAAAACAAAAATGTCGGCAGACGAGAAGCTAACTAATCAACAACTTAATAACTCAGTGTGAATATTATGAAATAACTTTGCAGTGCATTATTTTCATTTTTCTCATCGTCAATAACCAAACATTCGTCATCTTCGTAAGTTCGCAAAACAAACAAACAAACAAACAACGTCTATTTTTAGCACTCTGAAGATTTTTTCACTGTTTCTGCTGCCAGCAGCAAAGTCACTTCTGTCTCACTGGACAATTCCACGATTCCACTGACTTCGCTGACGTCACCTCCGGCAGTCTGGACAGCCTCCTTGCTACCTCATCTCACACATCAACACTCAGACTCAGACCTCACATACACTCACATCTTGCAATCTCACCTGTTATTACAAGGCTGCCATCCATGCTTTTGAACCCAGCAAAAGCACAGTAGAATCTCCTTCCACTTAATTTGATCTGTAAAACTTAACAACAGTGACCCACAACAATCCGAGCAAGCAGATTCTTAGCAGCATATTACGGCATGTGCACGTATTGTGCGAGGATAACTGTATCTGTTGAACTGAGCTCAGATTGTGCTCTGTTTATTTCAGGCAGAAAAAGTGAAACAAATCATTCCCACGAGCAAGGCAGAGTACTGCAAACAGTTCATTGTGGTCGGCTCACCAAAGTGTTGACGCTATCACCTTGAGAATGTGTGTGGCATCCACAACTCATGCGACTTGAGTAATTTGTTTCATTGGACACCTGATTCTCTGCACTATTTCATATACGGTTGCAAAAAGCATAGAAAGTAAATATGAATCAAACTGCAGCATAAGCTAACCTGGGCACCGAGCTTTGTGAGCTGATGAGCAGCACCAAGACCTGCAGGTCCAGCGCCAATCACAATCACCTTACCCTACAACATACAATACACCACAAGACAACTCTTGTACAGTCATCATATCGATCAACCACCGACGTTAGCTGGCACCTCCAGTTCCCACGAGAATAATACAGCAGCTTTACTAAAACCATTATCAGCGTGCAACGTTCCAACTATCACGAGGACGTCCCTGCTGCCAAACGGGAAATAGTGAGCGCCTTGGAACATTTCAGGCAGCCACATCCACACCAGCTGCTTTGGTGCCCAGGTCACCAGTCCTGGCGTGGCGGTCGGCAGCGTGGGTGGTCGGGCAGGACACCGGCGGCCAGGTGACAATGCATGTGCGCATGCTGTACCACATGGTCAGGCAGGATGCGATGATTAAAGCAGTATTCTCACTGCGGCGTATACGGCACGTTACAGCCGTAACGTGCCGTATACGGCCGCAGTGAGAACGTTACTTAAAAGGCCTGCATGGGGGTACACATTTCCCCAGCCACCACCCCATGATCAAAGTCAGTATAACAACACCATGAATTCAGGAACTGGTGAGTGACGAGTTGGCCAGCTGCAAGGCAGGCACGCGGAGTGCAGAATGTGCACTCTGTGGGTGGTTGACCGACATGAACAGAGAGAGTCCAAGTGAGTACACACTTGGACTTCGCGGCTCACTGTTCTCATGGTTTACTGGTCACTTTTGCCCCCCCCCAACTCCGCGAATCCCCGGTAACACTGCTGTCCATCAGTCATCTACCATGCTAGCCTGCAGGCCCAGTTCACGGTTTATGTAAGAAGTTAACGAATAATGAGTTGAGTTTCGAATTCCACAATAAACTTCAAATACTAAAACAAACCGAGTTTAACATGCCTAGTTATTACCTACAGCATCTCCATACCACACACTGTCTCTATACCACTGAACATACAACACATATCTCAAAACAAGTTATTACACCAGCATTTAATACATGTCACTGTCTAACCAAAGGCAGAAAAAGTGATTGTCCTGTCTAAGCAGATGACAGCAGAACTTGCAATGCAATCCAATATTCAACAACAATTAACTTGCTACGAATAGAGATAAATAAATTCAAAATCTAAGAACAAGATCAGGAGATACTGAAATTCAAACAACAACAACATCATGCAGATACAATCCATAATATCTGCTGCAGGCCCATACCCGGAACGTATCCGACGGATAAAGGTCACGGATCTCTCCACGTACTATTCCACCATTGATATAATGACGCAGGGAAAGATAACGTATGACATGTGGCAGCTCATGCACACAGCGTACACGTGCAAGTCCTCGGCACAGAATGTGAGGTACACAGTGACTGACAGTCAGAACTTCCTGCAAAACAAACCACATTCTCAGTGACACAGGCTCCGTTACAATGTGCATACAGCAGAACTGTTTGCGTTTGTTTAGGTGACAGGCATAGTAGTGTAACTTCAGCTAATGCAGGACTTCTTTGAAGCATACCGTTTCAACACAAAAGCAGCAAGATGCTCAGATATCATATAAGGACCATACGATGAATTGTCAGTGAAAATCTTGTCAACTGCTGTACCAACTGTATAAAATTTTGCATTTGAAAAGACTTGCAATAAGTGAATGACCGTGACGGTCACTCAAGGTCATAGGCATTGATGCCATTCAATTTCCTATTAATGCTCTGTTGTAATTATGTCTATCTTATACTGTTTCTAAGATGTTAGCAGTTTTACACAGTGTACATGACTGCCTGTGTCCTTCAGAAGTCCTTCAGTTTCGATACAACAGCTGAAATTGCAGGCCAAGTGCACTTTTTGATTCGTGTGTAAACATATTGTAGCTACTAAATGTTATATTTCCCAAGGTATGGGAATTAGAAAGTTTTTAAATGGCTAAAGTGACAATCAGTGTCACCAAAGGTCATTGGCACTGGTTCTATTCAAGAGGCCACATAGTATTTCCTATTAGTCTTCCACTATAACAGTGTCTCTATCTTGTACCATTTCTGAGATATCACAACTTACATGACCTTGACTAACCATATTTGAGGGTAATCTATCACGCATATGCTAATACTCATCACAATCAATCGGCGTACCAAATTTCAAGTGTCTATCTTCCCCCATTCAAAAGATTTAATGGGCCCCAAATTTAAAAAATGGGCCATGTGTCCTTGACCACACTCATTTAGGGGCAGTTTGTCATTCCAAGGCTAATACTTCACACAGCCTACCTGTGCATAAAATCTGACAGCTCTAGCTTTAGTCGTTTGAAACATATGATGGTAAGCTCCAAAAGGTAAAAAATTAGCCCTGTACGGGACTGGCGGTCGACTTCTACTTACTGCCAACTTCAAAGTCACGTGACACAAAAACTAAGACAAAATAAAAAATTCGGCCCCGATAAGGTATCGTGCCCTAATTTAAGAATCTGTGGTCATTTGCCAGCCCCCATTATAAATGGGGGAGGAGATAGCTGTAGCAAATGGCCGAATATCCGACTTTCAAGGGATCGTGACCTTGACGTTGACCTTGGATTGGGTCACACTGCATACTGTCATGCATCACTCATCGACCTGTACCTACATACCAAATTTCTTTGAAATCAAACAAACTTTTTGTGGACGGACGGACGTAAGGACGGGCAGACGGACATTTGAGACACATGTTATTAGGTCGACTCGGAAGAGTAGACCTAATACGGGTGATTTGGTGTGATTAGGGTCATTCATAGCAATGTCATCTTTCGATACAGCATATTCAACTTCCTATTCACATGTAAGAAACTGTGTCTATCCATTACTGTTTTTTATTGAGATTTAGCGAGTTATTTGTTGAAAGTTGCCACCAATTTTTCTACTCTACATGTATTTGGCGTCCCACTTGGGGATGACCCTGTTGAAATTTCACCAAGATCTTTTGTGTCAGAAAAACAAAGTCCCTCAGCAATTGTGCAGTGATATTTGTGTGACAATACATTTAGCCATTCTGATACAACTCGAACATGTGACAGATGCACAAATGGAGAGGCAGGACTGAGAGCCACAGCATATACCATGCTAGCATATCATCACTCAATAAAAACGAATATCTGTTATGTAGACAATCACAAGCCACGCAACTAGAAATTATTTCACTGGTTTTATTTACACTGTGGTTTCATCATCTTATGCAGCAGCATGAATGTGAATATACAACGGAAGAGTAGTGTCTGCATAAATTAACTATAAGAAATAAATAAAATGAGAGATACACCTATATAAAGGTTATATGAAACGACGAATAATATAATCAACCTTGGGATGTAAAGCCCAGAGAGCCAAAACGGTGTTTCTTATAGCCAAATACATAACTTGTTCTCTGAAATTAAAATAATAATGCACGTTAGTGGTAGTGAAGACCAACCAACATCATACAAGCATTATCAACTGCTGAGTCTAGTCACAAATGACAAACACATGTAATTAAATCCTGAAAGCTGCAACAAATATCGCATGTCAGTCACTAACAAAATTCTCAATGGTATTTAAGCAGCATCACCTGCTCACAGTGCATAGATGTGGCCTATTGCTACAGATGTTGCACATAGCACATGGTGTGTCTTGTCTGTGTGATCGGCACATAAGTGAGCTGTGCAAAAACCAGGGTTCCCACAGGCAAAATAAAATTCCCGGACATTTCCAGATAACTTTAAAGTATTTCCAGGCATTTCACGAAGCTTTTCACAACAGTAACTGCAATTGTTGATTACATGAAACCAGTCTGTTAACATAGTTCATTATGACATCTTTATCATTTTTATCTTGACCGGCCCAGCCTCCCCCTACACCGGTCCCACTCCACTCACGTGTTTAAAACTGTCTAAAAAATTTTAAATTCATTTTCACAAACCAAACCGGTTACTGTCAACAATTAATCTTTGCTTTATTATGTAACTTCTGACCGTTAATATGAAACATAAAGCACAAATTTATGATCTAATCATGCTAGAAAACTCCACATTTTATATTATACTGTAAAATTAAAATATGTCCTGTTGCTAACCCCTGAGATCTATGGATCCTCTTTAACCAGTCTTTGAAAATTATTTTTAAGATTTGGCTGATATTTACTGGGCAAGGTCGCTAAACCGAGATCCATAGATCCTGTTTACCTAGGAAATTAGAGTCACCATAAATGGGCCTAAGTTTAAGCTAACTCAATTTACACATTACACGCAAAGATCAACTCATTGATAGGAAAGTCACAAAACATGTGACATGTCATAAAAATTCCCTGACCACATCTCAAATTCCCAGACTTTGCCAGGTTTAAAAATTTCCTGACAATTCCAAGTTTTCCAGGTTTGTGGAACCCTGAAAACGGCTGAAGCAAGTAAGATGCCATTTGGGGGCTGACTCATGTGGGTCCAAGCAACCATGAATTAGATTGGGTCCAGATCCCCTTATCAGAAGGGGCAACTGTGACAAGACGGCAATGCGGCCTTTTGCCAAATTACTTTAGACACGTTGTTTTTGGCTACCAATAAATGATTAGATAAATTTCAACATCACAAGCCGAATAACACCAAGTTGACAACAGTCTCCACTGCTGCTGACAGACCGGCGCATTGCAGTGGCTCAGTGCATGCTAAACATTCTGTATTGCATCATATCGCACCAAACCATTTCTTCTACTCAGCCCAGCCGCTGCATACAGATCCCATCCCACCTTTATTTGGCATTCCCGATGGGGATGATCCTGTTGGAATTTCGCTGAGATTTTTGGCCGGAAAAAACTAGAGTCCTGGGCTATCGTATGGTGTTGTTTGTGTGATCTAGGTTTAACCATCTTTGTAAAACTGTAAATTGTGACAGACAGATGGACAGACAGACACACAATGATAGCGTATACTGCGCTAGCATAGCGTCGCACGGTAAAAATGGTTCATCCTACAACATGTGCCATTATACATGTAGAATGATTTAATGAAAGCAAGCACATACTTGGCATATTGGGGGAAATGCTGTTGCTCATCTTTGATCATCTTGTCTGCTGGCAGCGCCAGTGCAAATGGCTCCGAGTTTGGCTGCAGAAATGGCTCAAGAATCTCTGGAAGGCCAGGAACTACCACTGCAATCAGTTCCTACTAGCATTAACTATGTCACTACAGCATATCTATCAAAACTAAAAAAGCATAATAAACTGTAAACTACAGTTAACAGATTACACCGTGAACACTGTATCTCAAGACAAGCAGCATAACTACGCACGGCGTACCATTCTTTCCAACAGTGCAAGCTGATTACAGACTTTAATGAAAGAAAAACCTGGACAAAAAAAATACAAGCCAACCAGTCCCCCAAGGTGGGTGATGGATGCTGGGCCAATAACTCAGCCCCGGATAAAACAGCTATATTATGGAACTGCAGCATACAATTCAACCCAGATCTGCCAAGGGGCAGGACAGATCTTCCATTAACGTGGACTAAACATTAAGCACTCTGGGCATATTAGCCTAGCGCATTTGTGGCATCTTGCCAAAGTGTGCTTTATAAATGTGCTTAATAATAAAAATAATAATAATCAGTATGAACTAGAAGGCACTAAGTGGGGTTTATTTCTCTGCCCTGTCACATAATAATAATAATGACTGAACAAGGCGACTTACGGCTCTTCATCCGTCGTTACTCTTGCTCGGCCACCTTCATCATCCTCTCTCAAAATAACTGATCTCTCCTTCCATTATGCTTCTCCTTGTCTCTGGAATCAGCTCCCTTTGTCTCTTCGTAAACCTCATTCTGGCACCAGTTCTTCCGCTACCTACTCATCTATTCCTTCACCCATCACTTCTTCCTCTTGATTCACCACTCTGTACATCTATAACTGCATCTCTCATTCACCCCCGGCTTAAAACCTACCTCTTTCACAAATCCTACCCTCCGTAGTTTCACTTCTTCCTCCTGGACTGCCTCCACGGACGTTTGCCTGCACCGTTTCTTCCGAGCTATTCGGTTTTTGATTTTATTTTTTCCTAATTTTTTCGTTTCTGGGCCGTGCGCTAGATTAAGCTGGCCATCTCGTCAGCTTTTGAGCACATGTTAATCTACCGTATCGTATCATACATTAACCTGAGCACCAGCGCTGCCCCATACTCGGTTGCACCCACCCCATCTGTGGTCCGTGAAAACCGCCAGTTCAGGCGCCAAAAACCTAAGTTTCAGCAGCTAACAATCTCTGAAGAAAACCTAAGTTACGGTTTCGGATACCGTAACAACAGTAAATGTAATTGCCATACACGGGGCTGGATTTCTCGACCAGGTGAATGCCATTCAAGGAATGGAGTGCAAGTAAACTGTCGGTTATGGCAATCAAAACAGACATACCTTGGTAAGTCAGCAGAGCTGAGTACCAGTAAAGTCCGGTTAAAAACAAATGCACACAAACACACACACAAGTTTTTTGCATGTAACTGGCCTCTTTTTCCAAAGTCACCACAGGCTGGACCACGTCCCCAAAAGAGCAGATTTCTATGCCATTCCTATCAACCAACCAACAATGTCACAGCACTGAAAGCCAACTCAAAGCACTGACTGAAAACTTGCACATTTGCCACGTTTTAATGTGCTGAGGAGTCTTGTGCATGTTGTATCATTGAATACATTGCAATACCTGGTGGTTCACAGCTAAGACAATAAGAGGCTAACTTCATTGTGATCTCTATGGCTTCTAAGACAAGGCCGCCATTTTAGATGCTTCAATGTTACCATCGATACTAGTGAAACTTTATTGAAAACTATTAGCAACGACCATATCACCAACTCGACAAAATGTATGCACGAATCATACCGCAAGGATAAGACACAGGTCCAGCAGCAGGTGCTGCAGTCTTCACTTCCGCCTCGGTTTTATCTTCATCTGACGATGACAACGGCGTATCAACACCATCTTCTAGACATGACATTCAAATACGCATCGGAAGCTCGACTTGTACACTGAACAGATGCAACTAATGCAGTACAAATGTGCATCTATAATATATGGAATTTCACGAGTGATAAGCAAACATCCAAAGCACTCCACATAAACATCCAATAGACAGCTTCTAAGCTATGATGATTGTCTGGAGGTTAGGAGGGAAAATAATCAGAACTGTTCTGTGCGGTATTGTGTATGACTGTTGTGCACAGTGACATACATACACAAGTTCACAGATCTTAAATTTGCATATTGGTTTAGGTCTAGCTTTCAATGTTTGTTTAGATTTAACATTTTGTTTTTACGTTAGCTTAGATCACTTTATTCCTGTGTTGCTGGCTTTTGTTGTGTTGGGTTTAGTTTCTTCAGTACCAAGCCAAGACATTAGCTAGAAAGAACGTTTTTGTCGAGTGGAACGTAAAACCTTAACTCAATCAAACACTCAACACCAACCGGTTTTCTGTCGTTTTGCAGAATGATTCTTTCTTCCATGCCACGAATGGAGAGATGCACTCAGACCAACAGTGTCTGGTCGGTAGTTGACAAGGAACGGTGCGACTGGTGAACTCACCAGGTACGGCGGGGCCAGTAACATGTTGATCCAGTTGGGCTCAGTCACTCCTTCAACACGCTTCATTCACAGCAACATATAATGTGAAGGTCGTGCTGTGCAAAAAAATAATACTTAACACAAGCAACTTCTATGCCCCATGCATCAGTTTCGCATAGTCAGGTCTGGCTCAGTTAACGCCGATCACAGGTCAACTCAGCAGTGTTGTCAATGACAACAGCATGTCATGCAATACATCAGCCAACAGCAGTGCTGGAAAGTGGGTCAGTGCACCCAGACATCCAATCCAGACCTTCGTCTGGTTAAAGGTAAATTCTTCCCATACTCGTTACCGAGCGCTGGGCCCGGAGCTGATCCTGGTGTACAGGCAGTCAGCCCGCACGTGACTATAAGTCATCCATTCCGCGATAGGCTGCCATTACTTTCCGGCCCGCGGTAACCTTCCCAGCCGCAGAGCATCACCGCCCCTTGGCCGGCACCAAATTATACTACTTGGTGACAGTGGCAGATAAGTGTGAACAAATTGCCCAGGGTTGTTACACAGCTTTGTCATGAGTAGGATTTAAACCCACGACCTGTTGATCAGGTTAGTCAACAATAAACTAACCTAACCTTCATAGACAAACCCTGATTCATGCCATATGTAATTTTTTTTCTCTAAAGGCACGTTGTAGCTACTGGCATCGAAAAGCTGAAGTTGTTTGTGGACAGAGAACGAACAAGTTCTAGTAAGTGATTTCTCAGTCTGGTACCTGGCCACACAATCGCCTCTCACCAATCACTTCTCAGCTTGAAGGGTAACCAATTAACCCAGCTTCACCAGAACACTGGCCATTAGACTACACAATAAAAACACGATAAAACATACTATGGCCAATTACTAAACAATAACATGCAAATTATACCAACAACATCAACTGATCAAGGCAGAAAGTCACATGCAACTGACACACAATAGTAGATTCCAATGCCAGAATGCAACATTAATAACTGAAACACTTACTGCATCTTCAGGAACATCACAACCACGCTTTCCATCCAGCTGAAAGAACAAAATTACACACAGCTTGATATACGGTGATTGCTGCAAAACTTAAAAATAAAAGCAGCTGTTTCAGTTATGAAAAGATACAAAAATACACATCTCAATGGAAACTGTAACAAGAATCACATTATACATATAAATGGTAAAACTAGCCAGTTTACAACGAAGTGCAAAGGTGACAGACATGTTGCAAACTGATGGACTTGAGACTCTAAATGCTCTACTGCTATTGCTGAAATGGCTGTTTTTCCATTTTACCGTAACATTTGCATTGAGATATGATTCTCCACATGACTTTGCTGGCAGGGGCGTCTTAACATTCTAAGTGGAGTACTACCAAAGTGATATTTGCCATTTTAGAGTTATGAGTCTGTCCTCCTTAAACGTGGTTGTAAACTGGCTAGTTTTTGCCATACACATTTGGTGTTTTATTACATCCATCTTCAACAGTTAATTTTTATTTAATTTGAAGGGTCATGACGGCAGTTTTTAATTTTACAGCCGTCTTCCATCTTGGTTTTTAACTAATTCAAATTTCCAAGCACCGATGGGGTTAAGAGTGGGCATAAGCGCCATCCTACCAAATTTCATTGCAATAGAGTGGAACCATTGTGTAATAGTAATGATTTTTTCAATTTTTACAATAATGGCCACCCACCATCTCCGATTTTAAAGAAAAAGTGCTGACGTGATTAGAGTGAGCCTAAGTATCATCATGTCAACTTTCTTTGTGATAGCTTGAACTGTTGCACAGATATAGTGATTTTAAATTTTTTCTAATATTTTAAATAACAGCCACTTGCTATCTTAAAGGATTTTTTAAATTCTAATTTTCACATGTCAATGGGGCTCAGAGTGGGCCTTAGCACCATCCTGCCAAATTTCATTGTGACAGCTTGAATGGTTGTGGAGAAATTCTAAATTTTAAATTTTAAAAAATTTCAATAACGGCCATCCGCCATCTCGGATTTTATAAAATTTAAAAATTTCAATCGTTGATGGAGTTCAGATTACGCCTTACCATAATTCTGCCAAATTTTCCTGTCATTACTTGAACTATTGCGGGAAAATAGCAATTTATAAATTTTAATTTTTTTACAATAATGGGCGATGGGATTCAGAGTGGGCCTGAGCCAGTGTTTTTTTTCAGTCAGCCATCTCAATTTAGTCATAGTTTTTATCCAGTAAACTAAATTCCGCAATCACTTTTATTTTGATTTAGCCGAGAATACTAATTTTAGTTACAGTATTAGTTTTAGTGGATCATAATATGTCATTCATATTTTAGTCTGTTACAAACATTACAACAACTCAAGAACGATGCACTGTGTATGGCGGAGGCAGGTGATATTAACGACAAAAGAAACAAATAATGCGGATTATTAGTGTGCACAAATATCCTCAACATTTGTCAGACGGATGCCAGCGTTATATGCCAAACTTTGCATCAGTTTCATTGGGACTAAAATATCATTCGACCTGCCCATGTAGCAGTGTGATTTTCGTTAACGAAAACTAAAACAAAAATTAATAAAAACAAAAAAGAAACTAAAACGAAAAAATAAAAAAACGAAAACTAAAACGAAAACGATAATAACGCTTACAACAGTTCCCTGAAGGCGGCACTGCGACGATTGGCCGACTCTGCACCTGAAACACGCATGCCTTTGAAGTGGTTCAAGTTCCAGCAGCAGCAACTGTCCAGTTCTCGTACCCAGTCAGCATCTGACTGAACTTTCCAACTATGCTGCTAAAATGTGCTCCGGTACAGTTCTGAATTGCAGTGCTATCGAGTTCTGGCAGGCTCGTGAGGCTGGATATCCACCTCTGTCCAAGATCGCCATTGATCTTATTTCAGCCCCAGAGTCACAGGCGTATGCTGAACGCCTGTTCAGCGTATGTGTCGACTGACGGCAAGCAAGCGGAACAGAATGGCAAAAAACCTTGAACGTCGCGTATTTCTCAGAATAAACTTGAAGTACATCTGATAATGTGAACCCGGTGAACGGTCGTTGAGTGTTTGATTTTAACAATGACAGATATGATTTTGAGCGTATGATAATAATAATGCTGACGACGACAATCACGAGTATCTCTGTGTCTGTGCTGTATACTGCGTTATTGTTGTTGTTAGTATCTAACAGTAAGTAAAACCAAGACTAAAATTAGATAAAAACCAAAACTGAAACGAAAAAATACTGTAAAACTAAAACGAAAGTAAAACAAAAAAATATTCTTAAAACGAAAACTAAAACTAAAAAGTAAATCAAAACGAAAATCACACTGCCATGTTGCACAGTGGTCAAAGCACTCAGGCGCCATGTGCAGTGAAGCATGATGCGCTCAGGAGCTGGGGTTAAAACCTCAGCCCAGGCACATCCGACTACCAAAGAATTATTTCTAATAATTCTTACGTACATGACGACCAGGGAGATAATCCCATGCAAGCAAAAGAGGGTTCAACGGTGCCCTCTATAAACTGACTATTGCTGACAATTTCATTAGCAGCATCAAAGTGTTGGCCGCACTGGCATGGCTAAAGCAAATAGCCTTGGCTGGCCACTGACTGGTGCAGCACACAACACCAGTCAGGGCTAAGCCAGACAGTAGGCCACGTCTAGAGGGGCCGCTCTATAAATACCCGACAAGCTGTTCACTCCTACTTAACCCCGCCTTCTTGCAATTAATGCACACATCACATACACCTACTAATTCCTCTCCTCTCCCTGAGCTAGCTCAATGGACCATCTCAGCGCTCAGGTCCAGAAGTAGGCTGGACCTCTCTGCCCACTATAAAAAAGAAAGATAAGAAAATATCATTGACTTTTATTTCATTCTCGTCTCGTCTCGATTTTCGTTTTACTTGCAGCCTCATCAACTATTTTGTTTTTAAATTGTCATTTTCGTCATCGTTGATGGAAAAAACACTGGCCTGAGCATCATTTTTCTAAATTTCATTGTGACAGCTTCAGCCATTGTGCAGATATGGAGATTTTTATTTTATTTTTTTAAAATTTTTTACTGCTATGGCCATCTAGAATTTTAAAAGATTCAAACTTTCATGTGCAGATAGTGTTCAAAGTGGGCCTTAGCATTATCTTACCAAATTTTGTTGCGGTAATTTGAACCACTATGAAGAAATGGCGATTTTACATCTTTTAACATTTTCAAGCTTACAGCCATCTGCCATATTGGATTTTTAAAAATCAAATTTTCATGCGAAAATATGATTCAGAGTGGTCCTGAGGGTCATCTTGCCAAATTGATTTTCCCGTTCTCAGCAGGCTCTGCTGGTCACCCTTATAACAGTGTAAGCGGTCTAATGTGCTATACTGTGATGTACTGTTCAGTTGTTTTCTATGTGACTAATCTGTTAAAATGTGCCCATAAAATTGCATACAAATGTGTAACATAAATATGCTGACAAAACACTGCAACATTCACAGTGCCAGTACCTCCATATCAGCGTCACATCTGTAATTCCTGACAAGCTCAGGACTAAAGTTCGTGTCTTTAGGCAGCTGCCTCCACCGACTGCAACTTGTGCACTGAACCCAAAACGGCAGATATTGATCAACGAGAAACAGTTTGACATTCGCCTCAACTTTAGCATTATACGACCAAGTGCGCTTCCATCTGCCATATGCCTTATAACCGTCTTTGGTGCTGTCAACATAAACAGACACATAATACGCCTATACCTACACACCCAACAGCTTTCGGACATCATACAGGTGAACCTGGGTTGCCAGCACATCCAGTTCGGAAACGGGAGGATTGTGTCAGAACAAAGTTTTATCACGTTGTTTCTGTACTATAAGAGTAACACGTAAATGATGATAATTCATCGTTATAAGTAGAGAAAGCAGAAGAGAACAACAGACAATAGCGGGTTTAAGCTGCAACTTCACAGTTAAAGACAACTATAACTGGCAACGTTTCTAACATATTCAACATGGCACAAATTGTCAACACAAAACCATTAAACACATGAGATCAATGCAGAAAGTAACTAGAAATCCCCCCCCCAGTTAAAGTCACACTGACCATTATAGTCCAGCAGATTTGTGGAACAATTGTGCACTTTGTGATAAAAGCACAAAACTTGGCATATTTACAGTATGGACCAAGGCAAATATTCTAAGCTATGGAGACATCGGAAATTTGACCTAGTTAAGCCCTGGCGGCCATTTTGAAAAATGGCCGCCGAGCCAATATCCCGATAACTGTAAATTCACCAATGCTGGTGATATTGGTGTCTATTCATAGGTTTTTGGGGCCAAGGAATCCAATGGGACCATCTAAAGTATGATCTAGCTATCAGGTTAATAAATAAATCCAAGATGGCGTCCAAGATGGCCGCCAGTACCTTTAAATGGCTGTACATTTTGCATTATTTATGCTAAAGTCATTATTTCGGTGTCTATCCCTAGGTTTTCAATGCCAAGAATTCCAATAAGATTATCTAAACCATCATCAAGTCAACAGATTATGAGAT
>Ga0209780_1001176_pt1 | contig 16675 bp, 11 predicted proteins | sample WorMetexBAHAMAS2_FD_187384 | JGI IMG/M metagenome (GOLD analysis project Ga0209780, IMG submission 187384) | Marine gutless worms symbiont microbial communities from Max Planck institute for Marine Microbiology, Germany - Inanidrilus exumae... | ecosystem: Host-associated > Annelida > Digestive...
CTCTGTGTTACAGGGTATAAATCTCAGTGGTGGTCAAAAGCAAAGAGTCAGTCTCGCAAGAGCAACGTACTGTGATGCTGACCTGTACTTATTCGACGACCCTCTGTCGGCAGTTGACGCACAAGTCGGCAAACACATTTTTGATGAGCTGATCGGCAGTAGTGGACTGCTGAAGAATAAGGTTAGAATGTGGTTAAGGAATACTGGTAGTTCTTTTGACAATGTATTGTTATCATTAGGTCATTATAGGTCTCATCACATACGCTCAGTGCAGAAGATGTGGCCTATTGCTTCAGATGTTGCAAGTTGCATGGTCTGTGTGTGTGTGTGTGTGTTGGTCACGTGGATTTAAAAACAGCTGAACCAGTTATTCAGATGCTGTTTGGGGGGCTTGCCCCGTGTAGTTAGTGTCTTTTACTTTTCTCTTTCTGATTCACTTCGTCTATTTTCTTGCTTTTTCATCCCTTCCCATTCTACCAGAATAGTTCCACTCCGTTTCCAGTCCGAATGTTGTAGGAGGCGACTAAACCCGGCTTTTTGTGTTATGTGTATTATTTGGTTAAAGATGCATGCTCGTTTTTGTCGTATTTGATTTAGTTTTGTCTTACAGTGTGATAGTTGTCTCCCTCTAGCGTAATAATTTAAATCAGCCTTTTTTGCTGGACAAAAAGGCTTCAGGGTTGAGGTCAATATATGGCTTGCCTTTCTTAACCCCTGACCTTTCTTCTCTGATATAGCCATATAAAATGGATGTTAAACTCCCAACTAACTAACTGTTTGGGGCGCTGACTCTTGTGGGTCCAAGGAACCATGTATTAGATGCTTTCAAGATCAGATGAATACATTCATATTTACAAGTGGTGACAAGTTAGTGATGCAACCTTTTGCCACATTACTTTGTACAATTGTTGTTTTTTTACTATTATCATCATAATTATCTAGGAATGGTGTTAATAATATTGCTGTGCAGTTTAAAAACATTCAAGAGCAACTCAACAAAAATGCTATTTTATTATTTTTAACTATGTTTTAAGTCATTATTTTAAATTATGTCGTTCAACCTTCAGTTTTGATGCGAGGCCTTTTCTGGTATAACGTGAATTGATACTCACAAAAAATACATATTCTTACCACATCTAACTCTTGCTATCGCTGCTGAGTCACAGTTTTCATTTGCATACAGCGTATCATTCCAGTTAACAGGATTTAATGGTTTTTTTCTGGCAATATGTAGCCTCACAGGACGTGTCTAATGAACTGAAGCCCCATACAGGCTCCAAGGCTGTAACAGGCCCTGGTTTATTTGTTGATTTTGGCGTTACAGTAATTGTTTGCTTATTTACTTCCTTACTTATTTACTTCATCTTCCAGGGTATGTGCGACTTTGAGGTTACTCAAAGACTAGCGCACAGCGGCTTCTTTCGGAATAGGCCCGTTCCATTTTCAGGCCAGAGTTTATAAGAGGTGACCATACCTGGCTTTAGTTTTTTAATGTTTATTTTGGGTTAAAGTATATTTTGTTAGGGGCACATGTTTGCTTTTGTTGTTTTAGATTGAGTTTTTCACTACTAAGCCAAGAGATTGGCTGGGAAGAACGTCTCTAAAATGACCTATTTATTGTCAGGTGGGACATAAAACCTCAAATCAATCAATTAACGGTGAATTCAAATTTGTTGTGAAACTGTCGTTGATAGACACGCATCCTCGTCACCCACGGCATCAGTTTTCTGCCGCAGCTGGACCAGGTCATTGTGATGTCCAATGGCAGCATTTCCGAGGTTGGCACGTACCAGGAGCTTCTCGACCGCAAAGGAGCATTTGTTGACTTCCTTTATGCATACCTGGAGACGGACAAGATGGCTAATGAAGCTGATGACAATGGTATTGCCGTCAATTTTCTTTGATCATTTGCTGCCATTCTGTGTTGTACTTCATGGCCAGTACTTTTTTGATACTGCAGATACCCCAGGGTGCCTAAAACTCCTGGAACTCCTAGAAATTTCCTGGAATTCAATTGGCCCTCCTAGAAATTTGTTGCTAATGAATGCCAGTAGATACATACAGTCATAAAAATGTAACTGCAATTACGTCGTCAGGAAAGCGTGGATAGTGATAATGTGTATTCCTTGATAGTTACAGTAATTGTCAGAGCACTAAAGGAGTCTCTGTATTAGGGCCAGATTACGGCATAGGCATTGTAGGCAGATTCCGAGGGCCTACGACGTCGAAGGGGCCTACAAAAGATGGCTGCAAAATATTTTGAACATACGTTAGCCGATCAATCACTAATGTTTTATGCATTTTAAGTGCTGAACTGTCGTTTATTACGGCATGACGCTATGCTAGCACGGTATTTGCTGTCATTGTTTGTCTGTTTGCCCTTCCGTTTGTTACATGCCGGTATTGTACCAAAACTTCGCCGTTTTGGTACAGTATAGCTTTTTGCGTGATCTATGTTTAGCCACCTAGATTACACAAACGGCTATAGGACTTTAGTTTTTTGATGCCAAATTACAACAGCGTCACCCCCAACGGGTGCACCAAATAGAGGTGGCGTAGGTTCATATCTGCGATTTTCGACCAGTATCTCGCTATATCTCAGAAAGGGTGCAAGATAGGGACATAGTTACCACTGGAGTCAAGCGCATAGTGACTCTATCGAACTTATATGTGCTGTACAAAAAACTGTTGTGTATTTATGTATATATAGAGGCTAATAGGAACTCGTACTGAATGGTGCCATTTCCGGTGAGCTTGAGTGACCCAAACTACCCCATAACCACACCATGTTCGACATTTTGTATCACCTTTCATATCTTTGTAGTGAGTGGAGTTAAAGACTTCAAATTTGGCAGGTAGGTTTATGGTAGCAAGACCACGGATGGCAAACCATCCCTGACATTAAACTCCAACTAACTAGCTAAGTAACTAGTCATTGTAAAAGCACTGAAAGAGTGCATTGTTGGTGTTATGTTTTGCTCAGATTTGCAGTTGAAAGCTGAAATTCTGTCACATATTGGCTCTGTTGTCGACGAAAATATTCGTGGATCCACAGAGAAGTAAGTAGCAAGATTTCGATGCGCTTTATAGTTTGTTTTACTGTTCTTCATCACAGTAGTCTTCCTGGTTATCAGCTGATTCCCGCTTCGGTTGATCCAGAAGGGAACCTGTGGTGATGAATGGTACAGGTTTTTTATAGGTCAGATATTCTTTGTGACACCCAACCAACAGTGCAAAAGCACTGCAGGAAAACACAAAGCACTGGCCCTAACCATTGGCCTGGCTTCATTCTTTCTTCATTTGCCGCTGTTCTGCTAACAGAAGAGGCATTGCTGCCTTTACAGTGGCCATGGAACATTAAAATATAAACGCTTCCCATACCTGTTACTGAGCGTTGGGCCCAGAGCTGATCCCGGTGTACAGGCAGTCAGCCTGCAGGTGACTATAAGTCATCCACCCGGTTGTATGCTGCCATTACTTTCCGCCAGGCCTGCGGTTACCTTCCCAGCCACAGAGCATCACCGCACCTTGGCCGGTACCAAGTTATATTGCTTGGTGACAGAGGCACATAGGTGTGAACACTGAACAACTTGCCCTAGGTTGTTACGCAGCTTTTGCCCCGATCGCATGTCCAACGCTCTACTTGTTGCGCCACCGGAACATAAGCTCTTGTAATGTCTTGCGAAAACTAAAACTGAAAAATACCCACAACTTAAATCACACTGCAGTTATGGTATGTTGATCATGGGAAGTTGGCCAGCTAAGCAAAGGTGACGGCTGTGATAGTAAAGTAGTGATTGTAGACTGAACACGCGTTGTGGGTGAGATTAGCCAACTGTGCTGTATGGTGCGTCTGGTACTCAAAACTTACAGTGAATTGAAAGAGATTGGAAAAATAGCCAGTATTGACCCACACTGACGATAGTCACATGGGTAGGGTTTTTCAATGGCGTTTAGTTTGTGTGTTTGTCTATTTTTTTCGACACAGCATCTCAAAAACCTATTGGCTACGATAACCAAACTTCACATAGAAACGTTCCGTGGTGACTCATGGAAACCCAATGTTGGGGGGTCTTAAGGTTAAGGTCGCAAGGCACAGAAACAATCCCAGCATGGTTTTTTGTGCTTTTATGAGTGCTGGCTTCAGCTAGTTGCTCGGTGTATTCAGTCGGTGAAAGTGGGTGGTGGCTTGTAAGAGCGAGCAGCATAAAGTGAGTGATTTTGCTTCTGTCAAGTCTGCGGATGAAGAAAAAATAAGGTTCAGTGAATGATTCCACTGATCTTGACTTCTGAACCTGACTTAGATGGTGTTAAGATGAACCAGCATGCCATATATTTAGGTCAAAGGCCATTTCTGTTCAGTGGCGTCGCCAGGATTTGGTGCCAGGATGGGCACGTGCAAAAGTTACTGGGTTTTTACTGAAGGCAACTGTCGACGTATAGTTGCTGTCAGACTTTGTATAAGTCAAAGTGCACTGGAAAAAAATTAAATTGTTATAAGTCGAGGGGGACACGTGCCCCATAGCTGGTGACGCCAATGTTTCTGTTGAAAAGTTATGGGTCGACGGTGTGTATAGTGCGGCCGTCCCTGGAAGTCCTCAAAGTATGCAGCATCGCAATCCACTTAGTCTGAGGTCGGTGTCAGTGACTGAGCGTGGCCGATCTGCCAGTGAGAACCCTGATGATGAGCACGGTGCAACCGACGGTATGCAGACGACGCGGCAGATGTCGGTAAGTTGTCGTCTACAAGTAAAAAACGTGCCTAGAAAAACTGACCGCAGTATAACAATATCTTACAAGTGGTCAAGGAATTTTGTCAAAAGGCCACGTCACATGCAGTGACTTTTATGATTATTGCATGAACCCTTTTGCTGCGTACACCGCAGCAGAGCCTCTCAGTACTTTTCAGTGGGCCGGAGGACGCCCAAGATTGCCTTGTCCCGTGGGGATCTCGACCCCCCCCCCCCATTAATATTTAGTTCTTTTGGCCCACATGAGTCAGCCTCCCAAACAGCATCTAGATCGGTTCAGCTGTTTTTGCACAGTACATCAGTGTAACTAACGCACAAACCATACTACATGTATGTGCGACATTTGTAGCAATAATAGGCACTGTATGCAGGCAATGCAGCTTAATGAATGTTGTCATAGAATGACAGCACCGCCGATTAAGAACTGGTATAGAGTATGTTGTTGGAGCAAGGTTTTACTGCCTGCATGCCGTTGCTGATTACATTGTATCTCATTTTTGGATTAGGCAGAAGACTGATATGATGCTAGACTTCTCAACGGTGTTGTCTATACCATATCCTTAACATATTCTCAACCACGAGCATTTTCGTTTTATGGTCATCATCATGATATTTCTTTCTTCTTCTTGTCAAACAGAGGTCATTTTACTCAAACGTTATTCTCCAGACACACATACACACACACAGACAATGCTCTACCTGGTCCACCAAAATGGTCGGTAAGCATTTTCACTTTCAGATCAACTGGTTGGCTTGGCGTGTTTGTCCTGCAAAGTGATCATTGCAGTCGATGCGGCCTAATGAATATTGTCATAGAATGACCGTTATGCAGGTCAGCCGAAAGATTCAGAAACCATGGCACCGTACGTAACCCGACGGACGGACGTGTTATATAGGTGGTAATGCAGGCAGATGCAGGTCTATAGTGCGTACTGGGCGATGGTGGGTGGGCGTGGGGTTTCGTACTGGGTGCAGGGGGTATTGAAGTAATGAAAAGGTTAAGCTGTTGTGTTTGTATATATATATATTTGTTACGGACAAGTTACGGCAACAGGCGTTTTGCTGTCAGTGGGCCATCACGTGAAATGCCTACCTGTGGCACTGCAATCAGTTGAGGCTGTGGAAGAGATTTTCCGAAGATATCTGAAGACATTTTTGTTTAGATGTCCCGACAGTTGATTTTGCAGATAATTGTGGACAGACTAAATACTGCAATTTCTACCACCGTAGCACATTTGTGACCCTTTAGGCGATCTTGTGCTTCTGAAATACCGTAGTGATAGTGATAATAATGGTTAGTAGAAACAGTATGTAATATGCACTGTGTAATGTATGCTGGTGGAGATGTCTATCATTAGGACAGTATGTGCATGCATTGTGTGTGTGTGGGTCGTAGTCGCCAGTAGGTCGCAGCGTCTCGAGAAGCATGTCGTGTGAAAGTTCAGTAAGGAGAAAGTCAGCATCGCAGACTTCACTGAGTAAGAAGGACTCGAAGAATCAGTCAGAAACAAAACGACTCATTCAGGAAGAGACTGTGGAACAAGGAAGCGTAAGTGGCTTGTCCACTGCCGGATATTTCCTAATTTTTGGCTATTTATGTCTTTGCCATCGGGCAGTGTTGGCGAAGCTATTATGTTTTAGGCTGTCCCATTCGTTTGTTCGTCTGTTCTTCCGGTCAGATTTAGTTACCACGATGCCTCATGAACAGCTGGAACAATTTTGATAAAACTGACAGGGAATGTTCACTAGCCCCTACTGATGGCCTGATTAGATTCTGGAGGTCAAAGGTCAAGGTCACACCTTGGTTGAAGTCTGTGGTGGCGAAGGCATCCACGTTGATACTGGGGCATTGAAGTTTATCTTCTAGAGTTCGGTTGCTTTGACAGTCTGACGCGCTGGCAGAATTTAGCATCATCATATCCCTGAAACGTCTTACTCAGTGGCAAAAAGACACTTTTGCTTTGCTCAAATTCCTCTTCATAGCGAACAAAAATAAAATCTGCTACTGTTGATTGGCCATTAACAAGGTAATTGGCAAAAAATCAGTGATTAAGATAATGGACAACTTAATTGACGATTGGCCATTGACTTGTGGTGGAGAAACGACATTTCAGTTAATTGACAATAATCTGTCGATTTTAAGTGGGGATTAAGTTAATGGAAGATTAATTTGTGGTGGAATACTGGCTCTAGGAAACACTTGCATCCAGCTTTGTGTCCATTATTACCACGCCGACGTTATTAATTATGTAGGTTGGTTTTTCAGCAGCATTCGGGTGTTTTATTTGTTTGTTTTCCACACAACATCCCAAAACCGATGCAGCTAGGATTACCAAACCTCACGTAGAAATGCTCCACCGTGAGTCATGAAAACCTGTATATTTTGGGGTCAAAGGTCAAGTTCACTAGGCACGAAAACCATTGCCGGCGTGGGTCATGGAGCTCTTGTGAGTGAGTGCTGGCTTCTAGTGACGTTTGTTTTTAGGTGAGGCCAAAGATATTTTGGACGTACATGAAAGCGATCGGGCCCGTCGTGAGCATCCTTATTCTGTTGTTCTACATCCTGAATCACACTTGTTCCGTGTGCGCCAATTTCTGGCTGAGTTCATGGAGCAACGATGCCGAAAATTTTACCGTCTTCACGGAACAACGTGACATGAGACTGGGCGTATATTCCGCACTCGGCTTAGGACAGGGTTTGTTGATGTTAACTGTGAACTTTTACTTAACGCTAACTGCAACTTTTAAAAACTAAAAGCTAAATCAATGCTCGTTATAAGGGAAATGAATTTAAACTTTATGGTGAGCATTTTTAGGCGGACTTTTCCGAGTTGACCTAATAAAGCCGGTCTCAAATATCCATCCATACATTCATGCCGTCCAGAACGCCAAGGTAACGAGCCCTTCAAAGTTGGAAAGTTGGCCATTGTCAAAAGCTTATCTCATCCACCATTTAAAACGGGCGCTGGCAACTGACTACTGATTCCTCAGCTAGGGCATAATATCTAAATTTGTTTGGGCCAGATTTTTTGACATTTGTCCTGGTTTTTGTGTAACGTGGCTTCGAAGTTGGCAGAAACGTCAGTTGCGAAGAATCAACCGTCAGTCCTGTACGGACTAATTTATTCATCTTGATTTAGATGCTGCAGGAAGGACAGAAACTTGTTGCTGCAGATGTTGTCCTAATTTGGGCAAAACGTGCTGCCGGAACAAAATGCCAAAACGATAATGGTGCACGGTTCTCATCATGTTGATGGCTAGAATGGGAAACTATTGTCTTCAGAACTAACAAGTAGTAACTGTAGTAACTGTTTATTGTTTGTTTCGTGTACTGAAACTCCACAGTTCTACCAGAATGTTGTTTGCAGTTGTCTCGTTTGAACTCGATGATTACCCTTCTGCTGCAGCTGCAGAACCCCATCCCCTCCAACAGACAACATCCGAGCTATGGTGATTGTCTGGAGGGTAAGAGGGGAGATTTGACCTGCTCTGTGCAGTTGCGCATCATGATTGTGCACATCATATGCACACCCATATAATGAGCAGTTCGTACATGGTCGACTGGATCGGGCTTTGATCTTGCTTGGCTTAGCTGTCTTCCAAGCGCCTCTGTGTCTTTTGTGTACTTGGTGCTATATGTAGAAAAAAAATTGATTACATCCTTTTCTATACCTTTTAGTGTGCTAAGCCTGTGGGATCTGCCCTTGACCTGGAAGACTATCATCCTTCAGTGCTATTACACTGTTGGTTGGGTCGTGTTACCTGTAAATTCGTCTCCAAAATGACCTATAATGTGTCGAGTGGGACGTTAAACCCTACAATACCATACTGGAGCTGGAGAATTAGTGTCAAAGGGCAATGGCCAATCCATTGTGAATCCAGTGTTGGATGAAGGAAGAATAAGGCCAGGCTAGTTTGTGTTTCCTTCAGTGCTTTGACACTTATGGTTGGGTGACCGGAAGGACATTCGGCCCTCGAAAAATCCATGCCAGTTACTGTGGGAAGATTCTGTTTCAGAACAAATTCAGAAAAACAGACAAAACCTGGAAAATGATTGTTAAAAAGGAAGCAGGTGTGTAGCGGTATGAGTACTCTGCTAGTTGGCCTTGATCGTGTTACAGCCAGTCGACAGTGAGCCGTTTACGTTTGTAGGTGCACTGGAAATGTTGTGTGGGTTTGTGATGGTTCGCGGTGGCGTCCGGGCATCGCGTCGGCTTTTTTCCCGCTTCTATACCGCCTTGCTGCATGCACCGATGCGGTTTTTTGAGTCGACGCCCCGCGGCCGCATATTGAACCGTGTGGCGGACGATGTCGCGTGCATCGATCGCGTACTTCCTTTCACGATCCGTTCAATGGCTAACTGCGTATTGTCCGGTTTTGCGAGTATATTTGTTGTCAGTTTTGCCACGCCTTGGTTCCTTCTTTCCACCGTACCTCTTGCGCTCATCTACTACTATATTCAGGTAACATGCCATTATGTTAACCAAACAGCTGCTTGCAAATGCCCGCCTGTTACTCACCGGAGATTTGTTGTTTCTGCAGTTAATCCAATGAGACTGTGTGGAATCATGATGCATTTGTATGTCTGCAAAGCTATCGGCTTAACGGCGTGCATTATTTATCGTCAAAGGCGGATTTGCTTTATATCTGCTGATACTAACTTGCATTTGCTGCTATATTATATCGGATCTGTCCGCTTTAAATTACCGTGTACTTTGCTTATGGGAGTTTGGTTGCATTGCATTGCGTCATGTTAATATTTAGTGGGGTTAAAGTCTGTGGTCAAGGTCACGAGGCACAATACAGTGCCGGCATTTCTGCATTCTTATGAGTGTCGGCTTGGATCTGCCCATGAGGCTGAGTGGTTAGCACACTTGGCCGCCATGTGCAGTTGATCATGACACACTCAGTGATCATAGGGTTTCACGGCTCAGCCCAGGCGCGTCTGCCTACCAGTGAACTATTTCTAATAATTCCTATGCACATGATGAACAGGGAGTTAATCCCGGGCAGGTAAGAGGGTTCAACGGTGTCCTCTATAAACTGTAACCATTGCTGATGCCTGGATTAGCAGCATCAGGGTATTAACCGCGCTAACGTGAGAGCCGAAGCAGGTAGATGTGGCTAAGTCACATGGCTAGGCGCTGAAGAAGTGCCAGTGAGTTAACCAGGTGCTAAAGAAGTGCCGGTCAGGGCTGGCGCTGAATAAGTATCAGTCCGGGCTTAGCCAGACAGTAGGCCACGCTGAGAGGGGGCACGCTTAGAAATATCCGACAAGCTGCTCACGCCTACTTAAGCCTCTTAAGCCTTTCCGCTACCCTACACAGTGCACATGTACACTGCACACACCTACCAATTTCCCTTCTCTGCACAGTGACTCTATTGAATTTAGGCCTATATGCGCTATACAAAAAACTCTTTATGTATGTATGTATGTATGTATGTTCTCACTCTGGGCTGGCGCATTGGACTGACATAAAGTTCTCAGCACTAGGATCCAGAGTAGGCTGGAGCCCTTCCCGCAATAAGGAACCAACGAACCATCGAGTGTCGGCTTCTTCTCGTTTTGCATATCTTCAACTGTATAGTTGGATATTTTTACTTTTTGGTTCTGGTTTATCGTGACATTAAACTAATTTTTTTCAATTATTATTATTACACACACATACACGTTTTGTGTAGCTGGTCTTCTTTTCTGGAGTTACCCCAGTCTGGGCCGCAGTTCCCAAAAGAGAACCTTTGGAGATAATCAGAGCAGGTGCCCCTCCTGTTACCTAACCAACAGTGTCAAACTAGGGAAATCTCTGACTAAATGTTGTGTCCTTTGACTGTAAGAAAGTAAGCAGGCTTCTAAGGTGCATGAACATTATGAACTAGTTAATTTTATACAACCGAAAAAACATAGTTAAAACAAACACACGAGAGTATTAATTATCTTTTGTTTTGCTTTATTATTTTATTACTTATTAGTTTCAACCTCCAGTCTGACGTCTTCATCATTGCTGACTTCCGGTTTCTGGTGTCAGTAAGTAACTTGTTCCATACATGGCTTAGTTGGTAGCTTCCTTCATCTAAATTCATCATGGTCTTGTTCTTTTTGATCCACATTGCCTCTTTTAAAACCGGAAGTCAGTCCCAATGAAGACTTCAGATCCGATGTTGAAACGTCGATAGACAAGTGTGTTTTTGGTCGTATAAAAGTAGGTGGTTTGTAGTAGAATGTCAACCTGATGAAACTTTTCACAGAACTAGTCACAAGGTCACACTAGTGCTAGTACCGATGCCTTTACCCACGTCTGATTCTAATAAACAATGCATGCAGTTATTTCGGTTTGCCTAATTCTGTGTCCATTATCCTCGTCCTTTATCGTCAGATTGATTTTTAATCCATCCACAATAACACTACAAGGTATTGTGATCAGTGTATCTGTTTGTCTGTCTGTCTGTTTGTCTGTCTGCTCGCATATCTCAAAAACCACAGGTCCAAATTTCACCAAATTTTCTGTACGTGTCACCTGTTGCCGTGGCTTGATCTTTTTCAATTGACAGCAATGTGATATGTTGTGTACTTGTGATTTTGTGGATGACTTCATGTTACCGTATAGTGGAGGGCATATGCCCGAATAAAAGAAGATCATATAGTTTGTCCGGTTCGCCAGGTGGCGGCACCGGGGGCGAAGTCTGCCGTCTTCGACTGCATCTTGTTTGTATTTATGTTTATACCCTGGCATTTCTTTGCCAAAATGTAATGTTTAATCGTCCACTACTCACGCAATATCATTTCTTTCACCAGTCAGGTTCCCATGGCCAGAACGGCATGCTTTGAGGTTTGCCAGTTGAAAAATCCAGTAATCAATTAATGCAGACGTGCAGTTGAGCAGTGAAGCTGTTAATCACTTAACAGTGAATTGCTTTGCTGGTAATATGTCGCTGATGGACTTTTGTCTAACAGACTTTCGTGGAATTATAGGTTGTCTTATTGTCAACATTTTCTGTGACATTGTGGTACCCATTGCGCATGGTAGCCGGTGTGAGACTGATTGATGTTTATCTCCACTAGCAGTGTCTTTGTCACCTTGCTGGACCTATTCTTCCTTCTCGTGCTGAAAATTGCACGAGATGTCAAACACCGGGCTCATTTTTTGAATTGAACTTTCTCGTTCTGCGTTAACAAGAACGAACGAATCGTTGACATGTCTATTTACGAGTAAATTGACTGTTGATCTCGTTTTTCTCTTGTTTCCAATTACTGGCATGCCATTGCATGGTGTTGCTGTCTGACATAGGCAGTTATTTAGTTGACTGTTTCTGGATGGATGCTGACTCATGCCTTTGTTGGCCGATTGAACAAATATTTGCGATTGCAGATTCTTATTTTGGCTTGCTTTTCAGTTACTGGCACTGGCAGCATATCATATGGCAAGGAGGTGCATATGATTTGAGACAGAGACGTTGCGATTTTAGGTCAGGCTCTTGGACAACCTTGGCCAAGTCATTGATACTCATGTATCTTTATTAGCAATCACTGGATGCTGCCGGCTGAGATGGCAACCAAATGACAGGCTACAGCTACAGCTGGATTAGTGGCTAATGTTGCCAAGAAAGAACAACCACACAAGAACTGGCTGGACATAAAACGGTGCTACTTGAAGAGCATGTGACGTACCTGGGATGAGACAGCAGGGCAGCCGTCAACCGATTGGCGTGGAGACTACGTATGTTCCAGTGTGTGCACCAGAGCGTGGGAGGAACTAGCTGTTATGATAAGTAAGTAAATCACTTGCTGGCTGCCTGTCAAGGATCTCGTGAACCGTATGCTTCGAGAGCGAGACGGTACCACGTTCTTTACCGGGATCGTGAGGATGATCGGAATGTGTTTGGCTGTGTTGTGGCGACAGGAATCTTTGTGCTGCTGAGTGCGTTCATGCTGGCCGAGGGCGTACTGCGTTCGGCTACCATCCTCCACGCATCCATCTTGAAGAGCGGTCTCCGGGCGCCGATGTCGTTTTTCGACAGCACACCAATCGGCCGCATCATTAACCGTTTCTCGAAAGACATCGATGTTGTGGACAGTCAGCTGCCACGCACTCTCCAAGCCTGGGTTGCGTGTGCACTAAGCGTCATTGGAACTGTTGTCGTCATCTGCTACAGCACTCCAATGTTTCTTGTCGTTGTCCTGCCAATGAGTGTCCTTTATTACCTTGTTCAGGTACATCATCCCATTCCATCGCTACTATTGAGATGTCCTCACCATTTTTCAGCCCGCTGGTGATTTATTTATTTTTTGTTTTTACCTTTGTTTTACATTTTTCCCACTTGGCGCATTATTTACAAGCATGCCTTCTTTTTTATGCCTTTGTACCCGACATCGTTATGCTTTCTTTCTTATTTATTTACTTCCTTACTTGTTTACTTCCTGACTTATCTATCCACTTCTTCCAGCATGGACCCGTTCCATTTCCAGGCCGGAGGTCGTAAGAGGTGACTAAACCTGGCTTAGTTTTTTCGTGTTAATTTTTTTGTTGTAGTATATGTCGTTATGGATGCATGTTTGCTTTTGTTGTGTTCGTTTTAGTTATTTAATACTAAACCATGACATTGGATGGGAAAACGTCTCCCAAATGACCTATTTTGTGTCGGATAGGACATAAAACCTTAACTCGGTCAATCAGTCAGTAGTAACCATTTACAAGGACTTTTGCTTTTTGCATATTGCATGGTTTGCGTTTTCCATACTGATGGAATAACGTTACTGCTGCTTTCTTTCTGCTTCTAACAACCGATTACCATTTAATTTTCTTAGCCAAATAAGTTCACTGTTGTGTTTTTTGAAGATAAGAAAGGCAACGCAAAATGTAAAAATTTTCGTTTTGGGTCACCCTTTTGGGGACTTAGGGGTAATGCACAGGGTTCATCTATGGCTGGATGGAAAGCGAAATCAGTCAAAATCAGCATTTTCTGAAAGGGTGGGTCACTTGAGCGCAAATTTTAGGTAGATGAGGACGTCGCCCGCAATCCGTCTGTGGACCTTTAGATAGAGGAATGATGTAGCTACAGTTTTCTCTTGGGAAGTTTTCACACAGAAACTTTGCAGCAGACTTCTTTGGACAGAAGTCGAATTTTACTGGCAAAAACAGCAGAATCGCGTTTCGTGCCAATCTTTTGGGGGACTTAGGGGTAACGTACACGTTTCATCTATGGCTCGTTGGAAAGCACGTTGTCGACTTCCTATTAGTGCTAATTGAACTTTTTTCACTAGCTGTCACGGTTGAGGCACTATGAGCGGATATTGGTTGAAATCGTTGTGTTCAAAAGGGGGGTGGGTGGGTCAGTTTGAGCGCAAATTTCAGAGGGAATGGGGCAACGCCCATCAACGGCTGTTGGCGTCAGAAAGCTAGAGTCTCTAGGCTATCACGTGACGTTGTTTGCGTGATCCTATTTATAGCCGTTTTGACACAATACTGGCGTGATGTGACAGACAGACAGACACACAATGACGGTTAATACCAGTGCTAGCGTCGCGCAGGTAAAAACCACACGTCAAATTTCACCAAATTGTACATGTTACACGTGGCTGCTGAACAAAAAAGCGCCTATGGTTGAGGTTAATATATCGCTGGCCTTTCTTTACTGCATAGGGATAGCTCTCCACCCCGGACCATTTTTCTTCGATTGTTGCTGAAAGGGGACGTTAATCTCCAACTAACTAACTAACTTAACTTCCCTTTTTGTTTTTTTGTTTGTTTTTTTTGCTTGTTTGCTTCGTTAATTGTTTGCTTCTTGACTTATCTATGTACTCCTTGCAGAATAGACCCGTTCCGTTTCCAGGCCGGAGGTCGTAGCAGCCACCAAACCTGGCTTTAGTTTTTTGGGTTCATTTTATGTTGTAGTATATTTTGTTATGGATGCATGTTTGCTTATTTTGTGCTTGTTTTAGTTTTCAGTAATAAGTGAAGAGATTGGCTGGGAAGAACGTGTCCGGAATGACCTATTTTTTGTCGGGTGGGACGTAACACCTTAATTCAATCGATCAGTACTGACATATTGTGCAGTAAAATTTCGTGTGGTATAGTAGATCATGGGTAAACACTATCACGCCATATTTGGCCCTAATCGGGGAAGGGGGTGGGTACAGGAGCCCCAAACTTGAAAATTTAATGAATACCACATTTCTGGCAGTTTTTTTGTTCCATATGAGGGACAGCATATACCGATCAGGGTAAAATGTGGCATGGTACATTATACAATGATCCACTCTCACGTTGAATTTGGCCACCGGGGTGGATGTCACAGCCCAAACCTGAAATTTTGGTTAGTACCACGGTTTTGGTGGTTTTTTGCCCCACATTGGCGATAGTAGGCTATATACCAATCTAGCTAAAATTTGGTATGGATGTGACCATGCTGCCGGAGTGCCGGTATAGCAGCGGCTTGGAGATGCTTATGTTTTCTAGTTTATGTTTATTTTGTATTATATAGTCTGTTGGTTTATTGATGCATGTCTGTTTTTTACTTCACTTCCAGTAAAAGGTAAAGGCTTCCATACTTGTTACCGAGAGTTGGACCGGGAGCTGATTCAGGTGTACAGGCAGTCAGCCCACAGGTGACTATAAGTCATCCACCTGGCAGTAGGCTGCCAGTACTTTCCGCCAGGCCTGTGGTTACCTTCCTAGCTTCAGAGCATCACCGCCCCTTGGCTGGTGCCATGTTATACTGCTCGGTAACAGAGGCACGTAGGTGTGAATAACTTGTCCAAGGTTGTTATGCATCTTTTGCCTCGAGTAGGATTAGAACCCACGACATGTTTGTCGCAAGTCCAATGCTCTACCCATTGCGCGATCCGGTAGGGGTGCAAAATATTGCGACCAGCATGTCTGTCTATCTGTCTGCTGTCACATCTCAAAAACCGCATGTCCAAATTTCACCACATTTTCTGCTCATATTATCTGCGGCCATGGCTCGGCCTTTTTTAATGGCAGTGCAGTATGTTAGGTTATGTTTTTGTGGATGGCGTCATTTTTCACATGACGGAGAGAATGGACCAGGATCAAAGATGACATGTTTTGTCCAGTTTGCCAGATGGTGGCACAAGGGGCAAAGTATGCCATCTCTGACTGCATCTTGTTGCTGTTGGGTTTAGTTTCTTTAGTAAGTGATTAGCTGGAAACAGCGTTTCTAAAATGACTTGTTTTTGTGTCGAGTATGATGTAAAATCTAAACTCAGTCAGTCTGCCGAATTTGAACGCTTAAAACCTTTAACTGGGGAGTGCAAAATGCTAATAAATTTCTGTTGTTAGAACTGCTGTTTTTCATGCACATCTTCGGTTCCATTACTGATGCATACATTGTCACGTTTGGTCGGCTGTAGAGGTTTTACGTGGCAACGTCGCGTCAGCTGCGGCGGCTGGAGTCCGTAAGTCGGTCGCCCATCTTCTCGCATTTCGGCGAGACCGTTCAAGGTGCTACAACGATCCGTGCCCATGGACATCAGAAACGGTTTGTGCTCGAGTCAGAGCGACTTGTGGATGACAATCAGATTTGCTACTATCCTGGCATTACGGCCAATCGGTATGCAATTTTGTGACTGATAATTGGTTCTGTGTAATGTGTTGTATGGATGAACGAATAGTGTAAAAAATGATTAGAGTCACTGAACGGACAGTTTGCAGTAACACGGGAAGTACTGTAAGAATACGTCGGTCTTCAGACGAGGGGCGAGAACAATGAGGGTTTGGGGCCTAAGCTCCCAAATGTTTCAGCCCCCAAACTTGAATTATCCAGGCCACAAAACATAACTTCAATAAATCGCTTTATTTATTATGAAAATCGTACACAGAGTACAAGTAAAAAGAAAACAAATACAGACAGAAAAAAAGACACAAAAATACAGACACACACATAAAAAAAGAATGAAGAAATAAATC
>Ga0209780_1001177_pt1 | contig 16674 bp, 12 predicted proteins | sample WorMetexBAHAMAS2_FD_187384 | JGI IMG/M metagenome (GOLD analysis project Ga0209780, IMG submission 187384) | Marine gutless worms symbiont microbial communities from Max Planck institute for Marine Microbiology, Germany - Inanidrilus exumae... | ecosystem: Host-associated > Annelida > Digestive...
GTGCTGCACATTCTCGCGCACAACAGCCAGCACCTGTCCCGCCACGCCAGCCTCGGCGACGCCGACCAGGACGTCATCGAGATGGAGCCGATCAAGACGCTGCTGACGCGCAAGTGGGACGTCTATCGGTGGATCTACATCATTTGGTTCGTCACGCACTTGTCGTACATGCTCGTCTTCACGGCCGTCACCACCGACGCCAACACGGGCATTGGGTGTAACTTCAGCGCCAGCGGTATGACGGCCAGTCAACAGCCACGCCTCGGGCTCGTCACGTTCATCGTTCTACCGGTTGTCTACCTCGTCCTCGAGCTGCTCGACTTGTTCGGCACCAGACCGTACCGCATTGAGCTGATGACCGGCAACAACTACACGGCTCGTCTGGCGACGTGCATCAAGTCCGAGTGGACCATCACCGGTAACGGTCCTTATCGAGTCGTTAACGTCGGCTTCGCCGTGTTTACCATCTACTGGTTCGTGTTATATGCGCGCGGCGACTGTCACCAGGACGAGGGGCTGGCGCTGTCGCTGCTGCTCGGCTGGATCTTCCTGCTGTTCTTCACGCGAGGATGTCGCGTCACGTGCCGCTTCTCAATCATGATTCAGAAGATGTTCTTCCGCGATCTCATCTACTTCCTGACGGTCTACGCCATCGTGCTTGTCGCCTTCTCGTTAGCTATGAATGCCATGTTCGAGTACAGCGCCGTGAGCAAGGTGCGTGCCACTGTCAACGTCTGATCCATCATCATCATCATCATCATCATCATCATCATCATCATCATGTGGCTTGTCCAATGGCGGACGTTGCCGTTCCTACGAGAGTACAAAACAGGCCATACTCGTAGGAATAACCTGAGCTAGAATTTCCCAGTAGCTCGCCGAACAAACGCGGGTAAGTTGGGTAGCCGGAAACCAGAAAACAGCCTGGACTGCCGTTAGGGCGTCCCATCGCGCCCAGCAGGTAGCATTAGTGTCGGCTGCTCTTTCATGGTTGTGTGAGGATTTTTGATGTCAGCATAAGGCGATAAGGCGTGCTGCACCCTCGTGAAACCTAGTAGAGCCATCGCTGTTGGTCCGAAACTGCTTATTCGTCAGAGAAAGTCCCTGATTCTTTCGCAGCTAACCGCTATATCAAGAGGCCACTCCACTGTCCCCCACCTGTGGACGCGAATGGCAGCAGTTACAGCTCTGCCTCATCTGCCTGCTCTACTCGCTGTCATTTAACTGTCGGTAGCGAACGATGCCGTTGCGGCTTCATTGATGCGTAGAGCGCCCGCAGAGACGTCTACAGTAGCTGTACAATCGATGTCATGGTAAAGCGTTTTCGCGCGACTGAACTGATGCAAAATACGCAGACTTCACAGTCCGCTGTTCACGGTGTGATATGCTGGTGATATTCTAACTATAATTGTATGTATTTTGCTTTTATTATTATTACATTAAATATTATTAAATAGCCATAATAACATGGTAGGCGTGATAGCTTGATAGTCGGCGTATCTCATTTACAGCGATGAGGAACGTCTATTCACGCTACGTGTTTGCCAGTTAAGAAGTTTACAGCGTTGAGGACGTTTATTCAGTGAAACCAGCAGAAGATGAATGTCAAACAAGAAACAAGGCGGACACAACAACACGACGACAACTAGAGTAAAATAAAGCAAACTGTAAACAGTACATTTGTATAGCGCAGTATAATTAAGTGTGATGCTCATCTCTAAAGCGGTTAAGTATGGCACGTGTTAACGAAGGATCACACAGTTTGTTAGCTGCAATAACCATTGTACAACTGTCTACAGCGGTCGCCTGTGCTTTCCAACTGGATAGTTAGAGCTTCCATTATTCCAGGGTTTGAAATCAGCACCAGTGGATATTCAGAGAGGCTGCGCGCGAAATAGAGTGAGGGGCTATTTTCATTTTCAGACTTTAAACATTTGGTGAATTGGAGACAAACAAGTCGGGCCACACTTGGTCACTTGCAGGCCGATAGAATGAGTTATTTCAGAGCCGGTCCGCTACGTGTGCGTGCTATAGTACTCGTCGATGATACTGTGGACGTTGTGCAGGTGTTCTACGACATGATGAGCGTCGTGACCGACCTCGATCAGAAACAGACGGTGCGCGGAGCGCGACATCCGATGTTCGCCAAGCTGCTGCTCATCTTCTACGCAATCATCGCCGTCATTCTGCTGATGAACATGCTCATAGCGATGATGAACACGTCCTACGAGACTGTCAGAGTCACCCGCTGCAATCTCTGGAGACAGCAGCAGCTGTCCATCTTGCTGATGATCGAACGACGCTTCTTCTGGCTGCGCTGGCTGTGTGAGAAATCCGAACGAGACATGTGGAGGAAGTTGGACTCGGCGTCGGCGGAAGAAAGATGCTATCTCGATGTCACCATGCTGCATACGCCCAGCTACAAGTGTGTCTGACAGCGACTGCGCCATAGCTTCATGCGCACGCGTGCGTTATGTATAAACACGCGTACCATACATTATTTACTCGGCGAGAAGCTATAGCTTCGTCGAGTAGGCTACTTGGATTCACTCTAGGGCGCGTTTTGACGGCCTTCACGCGGCCGGCTATAACTCCGTCGACAGTAAACCGATTTCGGTGAAATTTGGAACATTGTCAGACAAATGTTGGGGGCTGGCCATGGCAGACTTCGGGCGCGATCCGCGCAGTAGCGACAGTTTGAGAGGGAGCCGAAGAAAATGTTTTTTGGTCAGCTAAATATCGCACGCTTTCACCGACTTCCCGTCGGACAATTTTCACGAATTTTTCACACAACAACGTCGATCGGTGTCGCGATGTAAACTTTCCGAACAGAATTCTGAAAATTTTATCATAAGGGGTCTTTTTTCCCAAAAAAGCAAATATTTCTCGAAAATTTTCCCATTTTGGCGACTTCAGGGCGCCATAACTCCGCAATGATAACAGATCGCCGCATACTCACGGCCACAGTGAATCTCTACGGGATGTCTAGTTTCCATTTTATTGTTGGAATCAATGCAAAGTCATTCCCCTGGCCTGTACACTCCGTACCGCGGAACGTACGTACCCCCGACAGTTTCGCTGTTCATTATCGGATGCAGATTACGCACTATGTGATATATTTGTAATCACCAGGTGGCGCGATGAACTATATACATACAGCAAATGGGAGCTATTAGGCCTATTTCGTTTACAATTACAGACAGTAACTGTGCAAAAATAACTTTGATTACCGGTAATTTGTAAGGACTAAAGATTTACATCATATCATTATATGTGCCAATTAGTTGCATAATTCTACAATCACCTTCCATTAGGTTAAGGAAGTAATATATGTAGTTAAGGGCAGGGGAGCCACACATTTAGAGATCTTAACGTTGACGGCAGCTCACTGAGACGAGTTTTTAGTTTTTAGTTTTTAGCTGCGGTACGTGGAGATGCAGGAAGGGAGAATGTCACGTCACGTGGAGCGACTAGTAGACGTCTTCAGCACAGGTGTCAGTTCTGGAGCTGAACTGTGTGCCCATATTCTGAAATCACTTGCAAAAGCTGCATAGTGTTTATGGCGCGTTTCGACGGTGTTCATGCACGCGTTCGGCTATAACTCCGCCGGAAGTGAAGCGATTTGAATTAAAATTTGGGTACTCTGAGCATATTGTTAATTGCCTCTGGTCCTGGCAAGGGACACATTGCCACCACCTGTCGAATTACATTGAACCATCTGTCTACAGCGGCGATGCGCCTAATGTCAAATTACTTTCACCACTTGTTATCTTTGGACTCCCACATAGACAGTGGCACAGATAGCCAGGCGCTTCGAGCCAAGTACTTTATGGTGTTCATTCAACACAATACAGCCATCTAGTTTGACCTTTAAAATAGCGTATGTACGCGTATACGGTCCAGACTCTTACGTTTTAGTCATGAGACAGTACGTCGCGAGTGTTTCGCTCAAGCGTCACATGGTCCTGTGGCTGGCGGGTACCCTATAAGCTGTGCACTTATAAGCTGTGCACTTCTCCGTCCCATAATTTTGACTTTAATTTATGTTAATACATTACATAAGTAGCAAAATTAATGAAAGTTAGACATTGTCAACCCGACCCGAGATACTAGAACGGAAGCAGCCGTGTTAGGTAAAGCCTCTGCCAAGTAAGGACATCCGTACCTCTATCCTTTGTTGTTTGGAGGGCTTGTGTATGAAGTGTAAAAGAGTGATTATTTGGTTGATTGAAAAATATACGACTGTCATGTCTGCTATCGTTTTTACCACGCAACGCTATGCTAGCACCATATATGCTGTCATCGTGTGTCTGTCTGTCAGTCCGTCCGTCACATGTCGGAATTATACCGAGACGGCTAAACCTAGGATCACGCAAACAAAGAGAGGAAATGAGGTCTCCTTCCAGAACATTATGGTCACTAAATAAAGTGCGGTGGCAACCATTTGAACTCTTCGTAGCTCCATTTTTCACCCCAACAGGTTTCGTAGCCTACTGGGTTGAGCCCCACAATAGTAATAGGATACGTTGTGAAGCGTGTGAACTACACACACGTGTATGTGGAAAGGCAGGGGCTGCACCTGGGTGCGCGGACTATCCTGCCGCAGGAAACTCTCCAAGACAACATCGTCACAGACTCACATATGTTCTACTCCATTGCCGTCAGACTTGGACTGGCCATTGTGCCATTGCGCCATGGCACAGGCGCCCCTCCTTCGACGAACACAGGCGCCCCCTTCGGATATGATACACTTAGAATGGCGCCCCTAAACTGCTGCTGATGGCACAGCCCCTAAAACACCGCCAGTCCAACACTGATTGCCGTAGAGATAAGACAATGGACATGGACCTAATGAGACTGTAAAACACATTACCTCTATTACAGAGGACATCACGGAAACGCCTATCTAAAACTCAAGAGGAAATGAGGTCTCCTTCCAGAATATTATGGTCACCAAATAAAGCGCGGTGGCAACCCTTTGAACTTTTCTTAGCTCCATTTTCTATTAGCCTTCCATAGTAACTATATCCCTATCCTAGCGGGACATTGGTTGAAAATCGCCGATTTTAGCTTACCCTGCATTTTGGCGCCCTCGTTGGGAGTGGCTTCCTTGCAATTTTTCCAAGATCTTTGGTGTTAGAAGACTAGATTTCATGGCTATCGTGCAACGTGATTTAAATGATAAGCCTAATATATTTAGCCGATTTGATACAATACCGGCTTTTGACAGACGGACGGACACAGGACCATAGCATATGCGCGCTAGCGTCACGCGGTAAAAGTCGCCGATTTGAACGTACTCCACATTGAAGTTTTGCCAAGTTTTGTCATTCGAAAACTAGTTCTTAGGCTATCGTGCGGCGTTATAAATTGCGTTATGCTACGTTTAGCCGTTTGAGAGAACGTCAGCTTGTGACGGTCGGACGAACGACGGACACAGTGGCGTACGTATTTAGGATTTCGTAAAGATGGGCAGATCGAGATGCCGAAGGCATCGAGACCCAAATGCCGAAGGCATCGACGGCGAGACGCCGAAGGCGTTGAGGGGAATTGGGTGTGGGGAGGGTGTCCCCTCCCCACAACTCCACAGGGAGTGGGGTCTAGAAAATTTCGAAGTTTTATTCCTCAAAATGGCACATTTTGATGCATTTTATAACGCTTTAAACAAAATTTAAAGCAGTAATAAAGCTGGGAGGTTTTCAATAACATATTAGTGAAATTGTGCAATATTCATAGAATTGTTGCTATGGGATACTTCCTATTTTTGTACTTTTGTTTTGGTGATCACGTTGATAATAATTTCTGTTGAAACATTCTGAATACAATCGCGCAGTTGCGACGAAAACAGGGAATAAATATCTGACAAGAATGAAGCATGTCTTAACATCATTGCAAAACACAGGCATCGTTCAAAACAGATAGGTCTAACATAGTCAAGTCAGCACTCAGCACACTGCAATAATAGTCAACGCAATTTCAGTCGACGGTTGGACTTGCTGAAAATGTCTATTACTTTGTCGTAGTCCAGTTTAATGTCTTTGTTTATGTACATAGCCAATCTATTGAGGCGGTCTTCTGTGACGGTTGAACGGTCGAGGTATGTTGATGTCTTTGAGGGCGCTGAAAGTGCGTTCGCCTGAGGCTGTGGTGAGTGGAAGGCAGCAGAAAATACGAAGCAGAATGTCGATGCACATAAATGTGCCTGCAGAAACAGCAGCGTGCAGGGCATTCAAAAGACTATCTGGCTTGTCACCTTCGATCGGCGGTCTGCCTAAAAATCGAAATCCACGAAATCCACAAAATCTACGAAATCCACTGCCTAAAAATCGAAATCCACAAAGGCCACGAAATCCACTCAAAAGCGACGTTGGCTAAATATCGAAATCCACGAAATCCACATTGGCAAGGCAGTCAACAAACCAACAGGCAATTGTTATAGTATTGACAATGTATATTCAATAAACGCGTTAGTGTCATCTGTCTCTATACCAGTGTGTTAGAATTATGCAGTAAAGGAATTAAGCACATGAATGCGTTACACGTATGGAGCGAGGATTAAAAGGCGGCGTGTAGTTGTAAGGCAGTTACGTTTCCTGCAATCTACTCTCGCGGTAGCTCTGCGCACATGCAATGAGAAACAGGCGCCGACTCAACGGTTTCGGGACGTTGTCGCAGTGGAGTCGATCGCTCGCGTTCGCGACTTGAAAGTGATGCCGGCGTCGTTTGCCGCTATGATTACCACAACAGCTTGTGGATTTCGTGGATCTCATGCATGATGCAGGCCTATGTGTTGTGGATTTCGATGTTTAGGCATGTGGATTTCGTACTGGCATAAGTGTTGTGGACCACAACACTTAGGCCTGTACGAAATCCACATGCCTAAATATCGAAATTGTGGATTTCGATCTTCAGGCAGGTGGATTTCGTACAGTTATAGTGGATTTCGTGGATTTCGATTTTTAGCCAAGGTCACATTTGAGTGGATTTCGTGGATTTCGATTATTAGGCATGGATTTCGATTTTTAGGCAGTGGATTTCGTACATTTTGTGGATTTCGTAGATTTCGTGGATTTCGTGGATTTCGATTTTTAGGCAGACCCTCGATCAGGTTGCCTTGCTCAGTTTGCGGACCAGCGTTTGAACTCAACCTCAAGCTCCAAGCATCGCTGTCGTCTGCCAGTCTGGTAAACTAAAAATCTGTTTTAGAGTTGAACGCTGTCCTCAATGTTAGCGAAAGTCTGTGTTGTGTAGAAAGTCGGCACTGCATCAGCGGCTGCTAAAGGCCCGTCACACCAGAGTGGCAACTTGGCAACTCAGCATCCATCCCAATGTCAATGTGTCCTGGGTAAAAGGCCGGGAGTCTTCGTTCCAAACGGTATGTCGATTGCTGCAGCCATCGAGTGTTGCTTCGACATTGTAGCGGTTGCCAGACTTTAGATCTGAGTGAGGGGCCAATTTTTGGATCGCAAGGGGGGCAGAGACCCGTGTCCCCCCTTAAATATACGCCACTGGACGGACACAGTGCCAAAGCATATACCGTGTATGTATAGTGTGCCATGGCGCGGTTGTAAAAATGGGTGACATAAGAAGTTGGGAATTAAAGCTATGGTCACTCAAGGCATTATTGACGTTACAGTAATCTAGTGGTCATGATACGATCTCCATGTTGTAGGGCATGTAGTCGTACTTTGCGAAGTTAACTGGTGAATATTTTTTCACGTTAGGCGTATTTAAATAAAACTGAATCGGTATGTTCAAGAAAAAGCTTAGCGCTAGCGCCAGATCGGCGATCTGACTGTAAGTGCTGCAATTAAATGTTTACATTTCCTTGCCCTATATCATGGCGGCCAGAACAGCTGCATAGGTAGAAATGACGAAATTATGTCACTGCCAAACCTATATATAGTTTCTCACAATGTAACAAGTAGGCACTAAACATATGCAACAAATGTAAAGTTACGCATATATTTTCCATGGAATACCGACAGCTTTATGACACATGGTGACATAACGTGACAATCTGACACAGTTGGAAACCATAAATGTCCAGAAAGACATAACTGCCTGCATCACCAAGAATGATGATCAGGTATTTCAAATATACTGACAATGAGGCAATCGTAGATATCAAACTTCGCCCGCGGTGTGCAAGGCTCAATTCTCCCTGAACTATATACCGGTAATTCAGAACAGAACAGAACAAATTCCTTGACCTAAGTCCAATTAACGCTTTACGCTACATCCGTGCATCGCAGTCACTGGTAGGCCCTATTTGTTTCTCTGCCAAGTTCATCGTTACCATACAGTGGCATAGCTATACTGCGACATGCGTTTCAATAATTCTTCCCATTAATCGTCAAATTTCTCTGTTACTTTTGTCTTTATAGTTTGCGAATGATTTCGAAATTTAGTCAAAATTGCTGCCATGTGGCGAAATAAAGTTTACCAAAATTATGCCGTTTAATAATAGGAAATTGAATTCTGTCTGACTTTGTGGTAAATCAGTAAATTTAAGCGTAGCGAAATTCTTACCGCTATAGGCCTACGTCGGCCCATTATAAAAACATGATGTCATCCACAAAACCGAAAGTACATAACGTATTGCAACGACGCCGGAGGAGGACCCTCGAGCCACGGCCATAGGCAATATCCACATAAATTTGGTAACGATCGCGCGTGTAGTTCCTGAGATATTCTCGATCACGGACAAACAGACAGACACACAGACACACACAGACGTATTCATCACAGTACTTTGCAGTTCGCAACCGCTGCCGCTGGCGAAGTAATAAATAATTTAGGCTATAGAACTTACCTGCTGTATGTCACTTTGAATATTGTATCAGGCATGATCACTTCATTTACAAAAGATATTAAGTATGTTTAGAAAAATACAAATCATATGGCTACCGAAATAGTTAAAGGATACAAAAAACTCCCATACCCGCGTAGAGACCACGTTAAAAAACTTCGCATCTATTCTATTCACGGGAAAGACGAAAATACGCGGTGATTAATTCAAAATAGACCACTGGTCACTGGACCACTCAGAGGTCATTCTTTGAAACTGTTCAAGCCAGGACGTCATACAACCGTTCGAAGGAAATTCTTCAGCTCACAGATTGTTATTATTTTGTCAACGAATGGAAGTTGGAACAAGAAGCCAGAGTTGATTGTATAGAAGCACCGTCACGTCAGTTAATGCCTTCAAGAACAGACTGGACAGACATTGTAAAGATATGGATGTCTTTAGCTGACGGACTATGCAGCCCACTACGTCAAGTATCAATAATTAAGTATTAAGTAAATGTTGTGTTACGGAAGTTACGGTATTCGAATTCGATTAACTGCGACAAAAACGACAAAGCCAGTAGGGAGCTGATTAAATTCGCGATCAAGTTTAAGTTACATTGCGGCCTACGTTAGGTCAAGGTCCATAGAGTAAAACCTCTATGGACCTTGCGTTAGGTTATGTCTTGTTTCCAATGTTGCTCTAGTTTTGTGTCTCATTTTAATTTTAATTTTTTTCCTGCTTGTACTAGATATCGTTGTTATTTATTAATATTTAAGTATGGAAGAAGAAGAGGATTATAGTTCAGACACAAGTGATGAAGATTACGTGCCAGATGGTAATAGAATCTTATCGCAATACATCATTTATTGACGCTGACAGCCAGCTTCCACCTCTTCCAGTGGAAATTGGAAGCGACAGTAGCTTAAGCCGATTATGGGGGTAGACTGAAAACGCGAGACCGGAAAATGAAGAACTATAAAAGGTCAAAAGATGGAACGACAGTCCTTGAAAAATCGGGACCAACATTGCAGGGGCGGAAAATTTATGTGCAAGACCGGAAAATACAGTTTGCGCGATGTTATTTTCCGTCCATATGGATGGATAAAAAGTTGCAGTAGACGCTATTTTCTGTGACTAACTAGGAATGTAAAACTCAGTTTTAGGCCGCATCGCATCTAGTGATAGCTAGTGCTGTGACAATTCTGTTTTTATGACTGATTGATTTTGATATATTTGTTTGGAAAAATTGCCGATCCGATATGATTTCAATTTTCCTACCGACGACAGACTGCTTTGAATACGCCAGAGTTTCTGTCCAGGGGCGTCTGTAGGTGGCTGCGGGAATTTGGGAGTTTTGACGCCTCGATATCGGCGGCTGTTAGTAACTCGTCTACCAGGGTGCTATTTATGAAAGTTCGTACGCCAGTTTTGGTGCATATTTTTGTGTATGCAAATTCTTACTCACAAAAAATTGTAAATTCTTGCGTAAATATATGCATGGTCTGAGCTGCCTGTCATACGACAGAAAATTTTGGTTAAGATAGTGAGTTGGTGAAGTTACCTCGCTGATTGGTTTTAGAATTACAGCAGAAATTTGTTTACGGCAATTCTTCTAAAATGTAAATAGAATAATTACGTCATCGTGTATGTCAAAAGGTGTTAAGCGTAATGTAACATAGGCCTACTACTGTTTTTCAGTATAATAAGTAAGAGAAACTGAGCTGTCGGCCGCCCCCAAATCACCACTAACGATCGTCCACCGACTCGCCTGAGGACTTTAGCATGGCCAAGTGTCAATCCATTGGCTTTCAGCTAGCAGCCGAGCGTAATTACCGCCGGTCTGTGAAGAAAATCGTAGGTTTGGTTATGCAAAATGGCGATTTTGATTCAATTTGAGAAAAATATTGCAATTTTGATCTCGTTCTTAATAATCATTACGCCACTAGCGATAGAGGCTATTGGTACACGGGGAGTAGCGTGTTGAAAACGCTACTGCGTGTGTAGCAGTAGCCGTTCGTGAGCTATGTAAAAATGACTGAACCGATCAAGTTGCCGTTTGGATGGTGACTCAGGTGGGCCCAATGAACCATATATTAGATGGGGTGCAGATCCTCCAGTGGACGGGTTAATTTTTAAAGCTGAAATTTGCCCCAAATGCTGCAAAATCGTCAAAATTTGAAGCCATTGAAATAGACATCACTGTGAACAATCGCGGTAATGGTTATAGGGCATCCTTCACAGCTTACATGATTTTGTGCATGCACAGACAGATCTGTGGCCTTTAACACACACCATACACTATTTTGGCAGATAACTGGATTTGTCTTGTTCTTAGAACCATGTTAGTTGCAAAGGGAATAGACTAATCTGGACAGGAATTTCAAATATGTGGGTAAAAAATTTGCCAACTATGCACAGGTTATGTGATACAGTGCATGTAGATTTTGGAACATATTTACAACTCACAAGTCTTTTGATTTTGTGCATGCACAGACAGCTGCATGCCCTTAAGATTAGGAAAATTCAGATAGCTAAATTAATAAAACAGCAAATATCAGTGTCAAAAACTTCACAGTTTAAAACAGATTGTAAGGACGACATTGACTGTGTCTCACAACTAAAACAGCAAAAATCAAAAAGGTCATATTACGTAGCAGCACATTGACTATATGGCGATGTGCTGCTAAGTAATATCACCTTTTTGATTTTTGCTGTTTTAGTTGTGCGACACAGCCAATGTCGTCCTTGTAGTTTCTTATTTATTGGTCCTTGCAGTGGCTGTGTATTTATTCGGGATCTTAGTCTCAGACGTAGCCAGTTTTTCTGCTTCTATCGTCATAGCACATCAATTGTCACACACAAGAATTGTCAGTTTAGTTCAAACAATAACTGTTGCCAGTTTATCACACTGAGCGTTCACGTTTCGTTTACAACATTACGGGCATGATGCACAGCATCACACGGGTTTGTCTGTTACCACTGAGACTTGTTCAAAGTGATGTGGTATTTGGATTGAAAAAACTGTAGTGATGATGTAGTAATTATAGCTGCTGTCTGAAGTTAGACAGTTGCAGGTAGAATACAGTCAAACACATCTGTCATTACAGAAGTATTCAGTTCATGTGCATCTACCTTGCTGTGTTGCAGCTGGTGAACAAGTGAGTGAAGAGGAAGAGTCAGGAGTTGACGAAGATTTTGACTCAAATGCTTGTGCACCAGGTGGCACGAAACTAGACAAAACAAAAAGTAGTACAAGAAAGAAAAATACAACAAAAACACTTTTGTCGAGGTAATGAGAGTGTATTGCTGTATGAAATTTAGTGACATGAACAGTTTTGTTTGGTTGTCGTCGGTTATGGAATTCTTCTGTGTCATGTTTCAGTGAGATTGGATTAATCTGAGGCGTAATGCTGACGTATGTGTATTTATTCTCAGAATTTTGGAAGAAAAATGTTGATGTAATATAACTTCTAGAACAGAGAACAGACAGAGCCACAGTTGTATGCAGTTGATTGATAACACAGGAGTAAACAAGAGATTAATGTCTTGTCTCATAAAAGTTGTAAAGGTGTAGATAGAAGCTAGAGAGTGGTAATTAAATGACAGTACATTCTTGGCATGGTTGTGCAATGGATCAGTCATTGGACATGCGTGGTAGATAATGAGTTCAACTCCTGGTCATAATGTGGCTGCGTAATTCTAACAACTCCTGGGGCTTGTTACACCAACCATTCTTAAGTCACCACTTAACTAGTGGCCACTAAACTTTAAGTAGCAATAAAATCCTCACATAAGTCAGAATTGTTGCACCAGCAAAAATCAGTTGCTACTAATTGCTATTAATTGCTAACTTACTTAGGGCTGGTGCCATCTGGTGAACGCTTACGAAGGAAAGGAAGGCATGATGTACTTGCAGGTAAAACTGTGATCCATGTTGTGGTCACAGACAGACACACACACAAACCAACGCAGGTAAAACATATTCCCTCGCTTTTGCGGGGATAATAAGAAGAGACTGAAATGGAAGTCACTCGCTTTCACTTACAACATTGACATACAGTTACTGCACTATGGTGGCCCTCTCTTTGGGTTCAGATCAGAGCCATCAGTGCTACTATTAGAGTAGGGTCAGTATAACTTACTTGTTTTGTGGCCTGGCTCCCTTCCCATTTTGAGTAAAGACAGTTCTCCATGACTTCCTATTAGTGCTAAATTCAATTAAACGTTAAATGAAATGGGCGCCGGCATGTCTTGAATTTTAGGAGGTCAAGCAATCTTCTCAAAATTGTCAAAATTGTCGGGTATATATTGCTGACTGAGACTGAGATAACTTTAGGTGTATGGTACATGTTCGTGTAAATACGACGTCACATTAGCTTGGATAACACTAAATTGTACTGCTGTAGCTAAGACATCACAAGACTAAGATATCATACCACTGCAGTTTGTTGTGCAAATCAAATATGTTGAAATCAGAACGACACATTAAAAAGTGCAACAAAATCATCCTTTATTAGAGTTCAATGAAATGAACTTCTTAACAAATTTCATTGTCGCAACATGTAGGCCTGTATTCCAGAGCCAGAGAACACATTATTAGCAGTAATCGCCAGTAACTAACCCGATTGCTACTCTTAAATGAAGCAAAACAACCTCATAACAATCCTTTAAACATAAATTATCCATGTAAAATTATTTTGATGTTCCTAAATTTTGTGGGTCAAGAAATGAGTGAGTAGATTCTTAATGGCACCATCAGCACAAAGTAGGCTATTCGGCGCCAGTACGAGTTAAAACCAATACGATAAATTAATTAAAAACAAAAAAGTAATAACAAATATAAGATGAACCAAATAGTAATAGGTTCAAACAGCCTAGGCTCTTTTGAATAGGCTGCTATGTGATGGCGTGATTTCCGCTGTACTTCGCCACTGTCGATTGTATGGCACACGGTTGGTCACCACTACCATTTTGATTCTGCATTGAGAATACTAGACGCCTTCATGCTGTGGTAATATCTGGGATGGTAATAGCAGAAAGAAGTTCATGTATTGTCTGCCATCCGTAACACTAGATGCAGCTCACTAATGGACGGCTCAACATCATCCAAACAGAGCTGAGCGGTGTGTGTGTGTGTGCATCAGTGCTGGCTGATGAGTTTACCTTTTCACCTTACGTGAAAGTTTTTTTTACAAACCTGTTGTCGCATATGTTTTCTTTTGTCTTTAGCAAATATCATGCTGCATTAACTGTCTGTTTTTAGCTATTGCATCAACTGAATTTGATTAAATGTTATTGCGGTATAGGAAGCGTAGAGGTGGAATAAAGTTATCGTCTGAACAGACTGAGACTGCAGTAGAAGATGAACTGAATGTGTCCGCTGCATCAGACGACTTGGCAACTGAGTCACCCAAGGAGTTAGAGTCTCACAAGGAGCAGAAACAGAAGGCTGATGCATTGTGGACTGACTTTCTGAAGGACGTTGGAAGTGTTCCTAAAAAATCTCTGTCAAATAATGCTGTGAGTATCATTACTAATACTTGTTGTCATTCGTCATCATCATATGCTGTGGGCTCAGTGCCTGTAGGAATGTGATACAACTCAGCTTCCTACCCTCGGCAGGACGGGAAATGAGTACTGGCCAAAGTGGTGATGCTCTGTGGCTGGGGAGTAAAGGTGGGATGGCTCATTCCATTTGAGGATAAACATGTGGGTGGCAGGTAAAGCTTTGATCCCTCATTAATACGTGCCATACCTGAGCGCTTAGAGATGAGTGTTGCACTTGTTATAAGCACTCGCTATACAAATGTCCTGATTTACTTTACCTACTTCTGTAATTATCTGGTTTTATTTGGCAAATAATGCAACTCTTGCATGCTAGCTCTGCACCTTTATGCAGTGTCATCAGTCCACCCTGTGTGCCTTTCTTTATTTTTATTGGTATTACCAGTGCTTTGTGCTAAACTGACACAGTGCTAGTGAAACAATGAATAACTGAGTTTATTTTGACTTGAATGCTGTTCTGTTGTGGTTGTGAATAGAGTGCGTGCTCAAGTACAACTTCTAACAGCCTCACCAGTCGCTCAAAGTTACCACCACCAGCTGCAAGTACAGTGAAGGTTACAAAGGAATATGACTTTGCCGGTGAAACTGTCACGTAAGTCTATTTGCAGTTTCTGTACTAGTTCTCTAGCAGTGTTCAAACAAAGCACACAGTGTGCATGTGTGTATGGAAAAGCTGTGGACATGAGTTTATAAGTGTGTAGCAATTCTCCACACGCGGCAAGTAGTTTTGACTGTTTTTGTCACAGGTAATCCAGCCGTATGTATCGAAACCCACACTGCTTTTATGTGTGGAAAATTTAACAGCTGTTTTTAATGCCTAGTTCAATGTGCATACAATATTGTGCATTGTGGATGGTATAAATTGACTTTACATCCACTGCAAGTGACATTAAGAATTGCATTGAAGAATGAGTCTGAAAACTTGCTCAGTAGATATTCATTGATCATTTTCGTCTGCAGAACGAATTTCATGCCTCCAGATTTTTCACCATTTTTTCACTCTTATAGAATTAGAATGCACCCAAAACTTACGCCATTTTGTACATTGTGCAGTACTTTGAAATATTGATAAATACTGCATGCTAAAGGTAGCCAGAGCCAGTATAATTGTACATTATGCTTTGCCAACATATTCAGTGACACAACATTGATGAATGTCTACATCAGTTTATTATAGGCCTGCAATGCTAATAGACCTACAAATCAATTCCTGTCATCAGTCGTGCTGCCTGTGCCAGCAATCTTCTGTACTATATATTGATGTCAATCCTTTCAGACTCGGTCACTGTTGTAGTGTGGCATTTGTGCACGGCTTATAATTCATATGACTGAAGGTCGTTATTGACACAAAGCTAGAACGTTTTGTGATACTTGCTGTGAATCTTTCTTGTGTAGTTGACAACATCAGTGTTCAGCTGATACTGATGCTGCTGCTGAACATGATATGGAGTTACGTCAGCTTGGGCTGCGTAACAGCAAACAGAACCTTCTGGACTAATTTGCTGTTTCTGTGACCCAGTGACAGAAACTCAGAGCCTAACAGGATAAATGACAAACTGGCCTCATTTTTAGGTTGACTCTTCAGAGTCTACATACTAAAGCTGGTCTCAAATGTCCATCCGTCCATGTGTACATATGTACGTGCATACATATGTACGTACGTGCATACATACGTACGTACGTACGTCCCCAAAAAGTTTCTTCAATTTCAATGAAATTTGGCGTGTAGGTAGAGGTCAATGAGTGATGCATGACGGTATGCAGTTTGACCCGATTCAAGGTCAAGGTCACGAGCCCTTGCAAGTTGGAAATCCGGTCATTTTCAACAGCTATCTCCTTCGCCATTTATATGTACAATGGGAGCTGGCGACTGACCACTGATTCCTAAACTAGGGCAGAATATCTAAATTTGATGGGGCTGGATTTTTAATATTTGGCCTAGTTTTTGTGTCACGTGACTTTAAAGTCGGCAGACACGTCAGTTGCGAAGAGTCGGCCGTCAGTCCCTTACAGGGCTAATTTTTTTTGATACATCAAATACTGCTGAGGCTGCTGCAGTGTCTATGTACTAGTCCAGTGGCAGGACCCATAACCTTGTTTGGTCCGTTAACAATCGTTTCTTTGCTTTTTTCAATAGTTCTAAGTGTCTCAATGAAATTTAGCTCAGGTGGCCGCTCGCCACCCGCGTGGCTTTTTCAAAATCCAAGATGGCCGCCAAGGTGGCCGCGTCAGACATATAAATCTATGATTCTTAATAACGTTCGTTCTAAGTACAGTATAATAGCATTATTGGTCTTGATTATTATGTTCTTAAC
>Ga0209780_1001178_pt1 | contig 16673 bp, 12 predicted proteins | sample WorMetexBAHAMAS2_FD_187384 | JGI IMG/M metagenome (GOLD analysis project Ga0209780, IMG submission 187384) | Marine gutless worms symbiont microbial communities from Max Planck institute for Marine Microbiology, Germany - Inanidrilus exumae... | ecosystem: Host-associated > Annelida > Digestive...
GCTATAGGAAATCAATAACCCGGGATTGACATCCTATGAATCAAACCGCGTAAAAATCGGTTCTCCGATTTAGTCTCGGGATGCGAGCAAAAATTGTAGTCACAAAAAAGAAAGAAAAAATAAAAACCACGCGAGAGTGATATTTCACCCATTTGCCGGGACGCCCCCACTGGGGCGATCGGTTTGAATTTTGGCTTGCTGGGTCATATCGCCGACGTAATCACCCATGCCAAATTTTGCGACAAATGGTTCAGGAGTTTCGGAGTTCTGATACCTCCAATTTTGCCCTGTTCCATAGGAATAGCTAGTCGCCCTTACAACAGTGTAAGAACTACCATGCTACACTGTGAGCCTTTGACTCCTCCTTGTGATACAGGTGCAGTCTGGTAGCGTAACTGTCCCCTTCTTCTAATTCAATAGGTCCGACTCAACTTGCAACAAATATGGTGCCTCAGTGCCCAGACTTTCAGAGCATTCGACTTCAGGGCTATTCCAATTACCCACCACCACTATGACCGTATCTCATGAAAGAAGACTCGATGAACTGGTCGGTCCAAAGTCCATTCCATATCCCACTAATATGTCTCGTCACATGCTGTCCCTTGAGGAATAGACTTTGGACTTGGTCAGGCAGTTTGTCCTTGGACCTCAGGTAGTACAACCCATATCTAGCATAGTTAACGTGTCCGATGGAAATAAGCTAATATCACGAGTTGCCCAACAGATATCAACTGTCACCCGCCTGATTCATTATAAGCATGCCCCAGACTACCAGAAACAAGAGAGAGAAAAACTTTATCCGACCAAACCAGGTTCACTGAAAATTAGGGGTTTGGCTCCCGGACTATATTCATCAACAGAACCCTGGCATATGTCACTGAATTAGACACTATTAGTTATCAATGATAATAAGCCAACTGCTGAGAAATTAGCATTGGAAAGCCATAGCTTTATGGTCTTTGGATTCAGGTCCTGACTCCAGTACATTGTCAGACTCATATTACATTACCACCAACATCGCCAATAATCAATAATCAGTGCTTTCATTCAGTTCTGTACACTGTCTGTTGGCTGTAAGGATGGGCACCTGGCCTGGAAAACAGCCAATGCAGGTGGTAATGGTCTTTGGATACAACAACAATACTGTTTTACAGTCATTATAAAGGTGTCAGCTTGAGTTAAGAACTGGAGCCTGGAGCAGTTTTACTGCCTGAATGCCCTTACAGACAGCCACTAGCACATTCACATTAGTGAAAGACACTACTGGTGCTACCTTCACTGTCTCCATACCATTGGTCTCTGTACCATATCTCTTGCTTATCACTGAAAAACTATATCAAATACAACAAAAGCAAACATGCATCCGTAACAAAATATACTACAACATAAAATTAGCACAAAAAACTAAAGCCAGATTTGGTCGCTTACAGCCTCCGGCCTGGAAATGGAACAAGTCTATTGTGGAAGGAGTAGATAAGTAACAAAGCAAATAAGTAAGGAAGGAAGTAAAGTAAACAAACAAACCTTTTATATAGTGCCAAAATCAACAAATGAATCGGTGCATTACTGCCCCAGAGCCCATACAGGGCTTGGTAGTGCCTGGATAAATGCACATTTTACAGTAAGAACGTAATGCACAATCATAATCCAACTCAGTGTCAGCTGTCATTACACTGTTTGATAGAAAGTGTTTTAACAACACAATGGTCAATGGTCAACTACTGTACCTTCTCAGTAATGACAAATATCCTTCCTTCAACTGCTGGCACCAACAGCTGCCTGAAACATGCGGACATATTTTCAGTTTGCAACAAAACGTTGAACCAATACTAGTCAGAGAATATCAGCAGCAATTAAATTCCACCCAACATTCACTGCCTGCCAACTGCAAGTGTAAAGTGTGGCACAAAAGGGCACAACTAGCCACAGTTGGTCAAAAAAGTAACATTACACTCTTTCCCAAATACTGCTTAATTTCCAAAATTCTTACAATGTGACACTCCACAGTAAATTGATAATGAAATGATTATAAAGATCCAACCACATCTTAAATTGCGTTCCGTAAAATGTTTGGTAAATTTTGTGTTGCAGTGGAATTCGCATATTTCAGCCATTGGATAGATAAGGCTCCTGCATCCCTTCAAAATTAATTTAACCACAGTATAAAACTAGATGGCTGTATTGTGTTGAATGAACACAATATAGTATTCGCCTCGAAGCAGTCCGCTATATGTAACAGGTGTTTCTCTGGGCTCACCAATGTACAGATTGCTCCAGATTTCATCCAAATCGGTTCACTGATGGCAGAGTTATAGCCGAACGCGTGAACACCACCAAGAAAAGTAATTCCAATATTCGCCTCAAAGCATAGGTGAATAACAAGTCTTTCCTAATCTACTTTTCACTTGGAATTATTAATCTGGCACATCTTTAAATACCGAACAAATTACCAACTTTACTAAACTGCAAGTAATTTTTCAAGCACAATCTTGTTTCAATGACGTATTTGCTTTTTAAGATAATTTACTTGTTGTAAACGCTATGAGAACCCACCTATTGACAGGAATACTTTGTCGACGGCAAAAATTAATCTTCTTCTGGCCATTCAAAATTCCAACAGTCTCAAAATGGTTCTGTACTAATGTTGACAGCACTGGGCAATTATCAGCATCAGTCTGTAAATAATTGCAATTTCATTCACTGAAACACAGATCAGGTTACCCACTTCAAATGCTATATACAGGAAGTTGACAACATGAAGCAGCAAAGCTGAGGACGTAACAATTTATACAGTAAGCTCATACAGTTACTATGTGACAAAGCCAACGAGATCATAACAAAGGACCAACAAATTAACAGAAAAATCATACTAATCAGTGACACATTAATAGCTCAACTTTAATGCAACATTCATTTATACCAGCTGTTGACAAGACCTGAACACATCATATCCATCCTTGCCATCTGCCAAATAACGTTTAGTGCACAGTCGATATTTCTGCACACAGACATCAATTTGCTTCCTGTTATTCAGTTTTGCCAAAAAAAAGACATAGTTATTTCTGTATACATGATTTGTACGCATGAACATCTAAAACATCTAAGAAATAACAAACAGTAAGTAAACGAAATGGAGAAACTAGAGAAAACCTTATCCAACTCAATGTAGGACCCTTGAACCTTGACACGTCTCACATCAATACGTCGACCTGGCAGTTCTGTAGGGTCAAATCCGAATGAGATGCCAGAGACTTGAGGAAATCGTCCCTCCAAAACTGGATATTTAGAAACACCATTCTCAAGAGCGTCAATGATTTGCTGGCCTACAACAGAAACACCAGTATGACTGCAACGTAAACCACTATTAACACAGTGATGCAAACTGTATAAGGCAACTCTGACTTGCCAATTAAAATTTTACATGCTTTTATACAAGCTGTATTAAACACACATTAACATCATAAGTGCCTTTAAACTTCAGCTCTCGCAAGCTGTCATTTAACGATAAAGTTATGCAGGGATTAATAATCCATTCATGCTTTATTACACAAAGCAGCCTACACACTATTGAACTGTAAATACAATTATTATTAAATTACAGCCCGTGAGAGCTTACAGTGAAAAATCCAGTAAGCACAAATTAGTTTTACCGGAAATATTAAGTACAGTTATGAAGTCCATCATTGGCAAGATGGCCACAAGATCTCTGAGTCTGAAAGAACCAACAGGATGAATAGCATCCGATCGCAGAGTTCCAGCATTCAGTAGAGCAACGTCAGCATCCATAGCTTTCAGCATTATATCAGTCACAAAGTTACCTGTCCAATAAACATACAGCCAAAAATTGTCAGTGGTACAGGCATATAACAAATTATTTTTTAAAAGTTGTATGTTATGTGGCAGTGAAACTTGGCCAGTAAAGAAATAAGATGGCACTTGGATCTAAGATGAGAAAGATTAGATGGACGTGTGGTGCTAAAGTAACAGTCATGTTCTTGCGTAATGAACTAAGAGAGAGTAGGAACAGACGACACAATTATGGTGATACAGCGAAACCGGTTGAGATGCATGTAAATGTTTTAGAACAGATGAGAATGACTGGGTGAGAAATGCATGGAAGGTGTAAGATATATAGGTGGACCAAAGAACACCTAGACTGAAGTGGTGGAAAAAGACCACCATACCTAACAACTAAACAAGAAGAATGCTATATACTACAGTAAATGGACGAAATTAAAAACACGAAGTGAGTAACTGAATGTTTTTTTTTTCTGGTACCAGTTCATTCAGGCTGTCCAGAACAAACGGTTGTCAAATGGATTGTGTGCAGAAACTTTTGCAGTAGCTGGCCATCTATCAACTTGCCATTTATCACAATCAGAAACTGTACTTTGTTTTAATATCACAAATACTAAGAATGAAACAACTGCAATACAGCTATCATTAAGACGATAATGATTACTATTATAATTGTTATTATTATCACTCTTTCATCTTAATAATACAATACATCAACATAAACAAAAATTTATACCAAGATTCGTCTCTGTGTTACGAACACTACAAAATCGTCCATCTAATTCTACTTCCATTTCACCCAAGACACTCTCCATTTTTGCATCTAAACCATCTACAACACACACACACTTACTATTGGTGACTGGATATTAATGTAATTTTAAAATAAAAGATGGTAATTACCACCCATTTCTGAATTTTAAAAAGTAGCTCCAAGGAGACGATGAACTCAAGTCTGTAATAGAACAGTGTTAAGAAAGCAGATACAGACATTTCGTTTGGCCAGCAATGCAAAGCTTAAAGATTATTATAAACTATGCATTGATAAAGGCAGAGACACTGTTGTAAAATAAATGCACGTTGCTGATCTGCCTGGTTGCTAAGGAGGTCTGGCTCAAAATGTTTTCAGTGCTCATACAATACATCCATATATAACAAGAAAGGAAGTGCAGATATATAAAATTTACTACAAGTCACTCACTGGTCAGGTTCAGTGTTTTAGCTGGAAAAACTACTGGAATGTTCAACTTAGCCAGAATACAACTAGACGGGTTGCAGTGTATCTGGAGACACACTGCTATATAGGCTCCAACAGAGCGTTTCCCACCGGCGTACTTGACAGGTAACACAACTGTTTACTTATTTACTGATGCAACATTGCACAGCTGCCACGCCCAAATCGGTTTGTTTACTTTTGCGTCATGACTCAGCAAGACATCCACGGTGACCGTCAACAATTGCCAAAAATTTGGGTAGGTACCTTTCTGGTGTGCAGCGTACAGCCCAGGGAAAGACTTTGAAGTGATTCTAACTAATGGTAAAAATGGAAACTAGACATTCCGTAGAGGGACCATTTTGCCGTGAATTTCCCGCGATCTGTAAATCACTGCAAAGTTATGACGGCCTAAAGTCACAAGACCTGGAAATTTTGTGAGCTATTTTTGCATTTTTTGGAAAAACGACCACTCTCAAACTGTCGCTACTGTGTGGAACGCGCCCATCCATAGCCAAAAACCTACCAGGGCCAGCCCCCCACATTTGGCTCACAATGTTCCAGATTTGATCCAAATTGGTTCAGTTTCGGCGGAGTTATTGCCGAACGCATGAAGACCGTTTTTGCCCCATACAGTACTAACAATATAGGCTCTTCAAACCTATAATTATATACAGTGTGCGTCAAAAAAAAACAACACACTTGACGTTTCATCATAACTTTGGCAAATATAGACCGATTTACTAAATTCTTTTACTGTCAGACTCCTGAGGAAATTTTGTACATACATATCATAAAGATTCTCCACTTCACCTTAAATGTGTTTCTACACAACCAAGTGAAACTTGACAACTACAACTGCTGCGGATTTCAATGGCATATTGCATGTGATACCGCAGAATTCATTTTGCATGATATGAGGGCGTCTTAATAGCTCAGGTCTGAATCCTACAAGTATATAATCTGGAAAACAATGCAGCAATGTTCAGAAGAGGATCCATGATGTCAATGAACTGAAGCAGTGGATGACTGACGAGTAACGTGGGCTGCACCATTGATGAAGCTCGCACCAGTGAATGGTGTAAATGTCTACAAGCTTGTATTTGTATCCGATATGGACGTTTTCAGCACTTGCTTAACTTTTAGACTATTTATCAGGTAGGTGGACTGCAGTAGGCATTAGTTACAAACACTACTGTCGCCTTCTGACAATGATGAAGTAGTTTGTTTTTGCATAAATTTCATGGAATTTGTCACCAAATCATACTCCCAAGTTCTTGTATTTTCTGCAACCAGTGCTTCAAATATGCACAAAAACTAAGTAAATCATCATTCCGATTTTTGTAGCACTTGTCATCTAAATGTTGCTAAGTTTTGTTAAGAGGCAGGTAAAACCCATTAATTTCGATGGTATATGTAAAAGTTAAGCCGAGATTTTAGATTTTTGAATTTCGCAAGGTAGTGATTGATTGACTTTTTTACGTCCCGTGTGACACAAAATAAGTCATTTCAGAGACGTTTTTCCCAGCCAATCTCTTGGCTTAGTATTGAAAAACTGAAGCAAACACAACACAAGCAAACATGCAACCATAATAACATATACTACACATAAAATTAACCCAAAAAAACTAAAGCCAGGTTTGGTTGCCTCCTATGACCTCCGGCCTGAAGGAGTAGATAGATAAGTCAGGAAGTAAACAAGTAGGAGAGAAAGCATAAGGAAAGAAGAAAGTAAAGAAGGAAAGAAGGAAGTTAAGTAAACACACAAACAAGCAATTTATATAACACCAAAATCAACACATGAATATTGACGCATTACTGCCCCAGAGCCCATAGGTAGTGAAGAAACACAATTAAGGTAATGTGGAAAACCCTGTAATAGTTGCATGGAGAGTTTCCTTGGGAATATATCAGTAAAAATCAGTCTACATTTGCATAAGTTATGATCAAAAGTCAAGTGTATCGTTTTTCTGACTCAGTGTATAATAAAGTTTAACAATTTATGAAAATATAGTGAAACTACCCATGTATTTGGATACTATATCCTTGATATGACTATCTTCTTCTACAGTTGAAACAATGTCAATTTTTTCCACAGCAACTGACAATTTTCCACATTCATCAAATGTAAGAATGATTTTTCCAAAACTTCTGAAGTCAGTACCACTCTTCACAATATATTTCCCATTCACCTGTGACAACACAAACCTGCAAAATGCACTTTGCATATAGATATGACATGAATAATGAGTAAATCACATCTATTAAAATTGTATTAGTGGGCCTTGTTCAGTCACATTTTCCATCTTGACAACAGCACACTGGATCATCAGGCACTGAAGCCAGCTATCGATGTATGATCAACGGAATATGCAGCTGTCTACTCAATCACTCAGCTGAAACACATTTAGATAGCTCTGTATGTCGCAAGCAAATCAGAGGTGCGCAGTGGCAGAGAGCACACCGACTATTCACCTTCACATGAAGTAGTGGCATATATTTCGGCTTAAAAATATGGCTAAAGTGCCAAGAAGTTGAGCAGGACGACAGCATTATGTCACTAGTTCTAGACTGAATGATCACCGACCGACGCTGAAGGATTTCATCAACAACGCTGCATCGTTTACAACACAGATCTTTACTGTAGGTGACCGCTGTGCAGTAGACAAACTGGCAATTTCAGCGCCGTAGCCACTGGTTTCTGTGTACATGCAGCACGCTGGATGACATGTCATGCAGCAGTGCATTGGCACAGTCGAGCGCATCTTCCATTGACGTTGAGTGTTAGCAGTCAGTAGACATGCTGCAATGACAGCTGAATCAGCAGAGCTCAGCCAAGTCTGAACAAATAGACAATGTCATCAAGTGGCATTACTGTCAGCACTAAGTCAATGCCACCTGCTGTGGAGTCTTTGCATGCTGGACCACACACATACACACATGCCACGTTAATTGCCATTTGTCGGGTGAATGTGAGTTAGTTCGTTACACCCTTGGCTTTCCTTCTCCAATTGTTCTGGGCTCATGCATCCTCTCGGGACAGACAATCAAAATTTTTGATATCCACCTTCACCCCATGCAGCCACATCTTTCTACGATGCTGCTCTAATTCCTTCTACTTCCATCAGTGTACAACGTTTGATCAAATGAGTGTAATATTCACATTTCATGCATCAACGCCATCTCAATCTATCCTTCTAATCATTAAACTGACTGGTTCTAATCACAGCATTACTCTGAGATCTACATTTTCCTTTCTTAGTTTAAAAGCAAACCAATAAATCCAACTAATGCGGATATCAGTTCTATCAAACGTGACCTCGTGCTCCACTTCCATCAGCGACGCCTCACTAACATCTCTTGGACAACGCCTCACACAAGGTGCATTAACAAGAATCATTTTTCGGTTAATATAGCAATTACTCAAAAAACTTATCCCACGATTCTTGGCATCACTATGGGTAGTGTGGACAGGTAATTTCTGAAGCAGTTTATGGTGGCTTTGGCTCTAAGAAGAGGTTATTAGTAGAGGCCGACCGAATTTCGTTTTCATTTTCATTTTCGGCCCGAAAAATGAAGATTTTTTGTTATTCGTTTTATTTTTCGGCCGAAAATCGCTAATGTGTTTTCAGTCTTATTTTATTTTTTCGGCCTAAAAATCCCCGAAAAACCGCCGTAAATGCCATAAACTGGAGGACGAATGAGATGTTGAAATCTGAGTACTTTTCCAAAGTTCGTGGCTTCAGATGTAACCAGCAACAAGCAGCGGGTGTGTGCGTGTGGGCTATAGCAAATATCAGCAGGTGGCCCATCCATGGCAATCACACGGCGCAGATTACACAGCTCAAATTATGCAGTGAGTGAACAAGTTGTAAAACCTCGCGAGCCGCGAGGGGAACCTTTGCACTCAGCGCCCGCCGACCGCCGCGTCCGTAGCCAAATGTCTGGTCAGTTCGTTAGCAAGTGATGTTGCATTCAGCGAGACTGTGCAGTGCTGATGCTATAGTAAATTAATGCTGGTGTGAGTTGTACGTTTTATCTACGATGTCGCAGTCGCAAAATCTGATATGTCCTATTATGGGAATATTTCTGTAAAGTAGACGTAACATAAAGAAATTGTGCACTTTTCGGAGTTTTTCGTTTTATTTTTCGTTTTCAGCCGAAAAAGAGTTGCTTCTTATTTTTCGTTCATTTTTCGGCCGAAAATTTATTTTTCACTTTCGGTGGTTTTACTTTTTCGGCCGAAAACGAAAATATAGCTTTCGGTCGACGTCTAGTTATTACAGTTGGTGATGTTACAGAAATGGTTGCAGCAAACAGATGTTCAGAGGGAAGGCAATAAGTTGATGATGTGTTCACCAGGTAACAGGTAACTGCAGCAGGTATGATTGATTAGCTATTATTGGAGAGATGTGATAGCAGTGCCATACGAAATTTGAAAGTGACTGCTGGATAGGAATGTGTGCTACAGCATCAGATACTTGTTGATGATCGAAATCAAAGTGTCAGAAAGGTAGAGGAAAGGTATACAGTGAGGCTCAAAGTGAAGAAGAACAGTGAGAGACAGGAATTCACACAGATGCGACTGGTGGCATAAATGGGGTTTTAGACGTTCAAGATGTGGGGGGAAATGTAGGCCAGTGAAAGTATGGCAGAAGGCAGCCGAGCAAATGCGTGAATGGATGAAAGGAACACGGGGGACATCAGGAGATATGGTGGTGAAATGAAGCGACGGCAAGTTTTGTTTCGGATTCAGGCCAGGCAGAGGAACTGATGCAAATCTTTTTTTTCTCAAGCAGACATAAAAGAAACGGGAATGTGATGGGCGTACGTAGAGAGTTCACTGCTACACAACTGTACCAAAAATTCCATTTTAAAAATGCTTCAATAGCTAAGTGACTTTGAAGGTCAATCAAGGTCATGAAAATTGCCGCTATCCAATACAGTACATATCACTTCCTATTAGTGGTCTGCAGTAACTACGACTCCATCTTGCACCGTTTCCACAATATTACCACATGTACAGTGTACCTGACTGCCTGTGACCTTCAGATTTCAGAAGTTCTTCAGTTTCAATAAGACACTTGAAATAATAAGACACGTGCACTTTCTGATTCATGTAAAAACATATCATAGTTAATATGTGCAACATTTTCCAAGGAATGGGACTATAAAAGGTTTTAGACAGCAGAAATGACACTCAAGGTCACTCAAGGCCATTGGTATTGGTGCCATTCGATAGACTTGATACAATTTCCTATTAGTTGTCCATTGCAGATATGTCTCTATCTTGTACCGTTTCCAAGATATTTTTAGTATTTTCCCCAAAATTTAAAGAGGTAATGTCACTAATGTGACCGTGAACACATCCCCTTTTTGGGTAATCTATCAAGCACGCACTGGTACTCATCAGTATTAATCTGCACAACAAACATGAAATGCCTAGCTTCACCCACTCCATGGAACCTCCAAAATTTAAAATGGGTCTTGTGACCCTGACCATGCCCCTCTTGGGGGTGATTTGTGAAACTTGCTATGATCAACCTATGTACTAAATTTGACGTCTTCAACTTCACCAGTTACAATGACATGAAAGGCAAAGCAAAATGTAGAATATAGGATGGTTTAGGATACTTAGGGATCACATAAGATTACCGGAAATAACTATACTTAATAGACTGTACATAACAGGAGTTCTGATTAGCCTCCCATAGTAATTATATGCCTATCTTGCACTGTATCGGGGATACAGCCAGACACTGGTCGAGAATCGCCGATTTTAACCTACCCCACCTGTACTTGGTGCCCCATGGGGGTTACCCCATTCAAATCTCAGCAGATCTTTGGCATCATAAAAGTAGGGTACCTATGTACAGCACTGTTTTGTTGATGCTGTGTTTAGCCGTCCTGGTAGAACACCAATTTGTGACCGACAGACACAAAGATGTCAAGCCACACCATACACTGCACTAGCATGGAGCCGCATAGTAAAAAGTAATAAAAGGTACCAAATCAAAATCGAGTAATATTTCCTAGTTATGTGCTGTACTAGAGAACAGTAAGAATGTTTACTTTCACACAATATCTAAATAAAATTGCACGGTACACATACATTTTCCACAGTGAAGTCGTGGTCATGCCCACCGAGAATCAGATCAATTTCAGAAACGCTTTCTGCCAACAGAATATCATTCGGCCACCGCATGTGAGTTAGTGCTATCACGCAGTCCACTTCCTATCAACACCAGCAATACAACTCAATTTTTTATATGCATCATGCATATATCTTATCAATTTTAAATTTATGCAAATGATGAACTATCAGCAAACGGTGTCAAAAAGACAACTTCATATGCTGTGCTGGGCATAATTTTAACGTGGGAGTTTCTTTTGTCTAAAGTTGTAACAACTTTGATATGATGCCTTTCAAGACATCAGGAAAGAATCACATCATCAGGCAAAATGAACAACGAACTCTACTCCCACATGAGAGTATATCGCATTAACCTCTCATCCATGAGTGCTCCCATAAACAGATCAAAACATCTTTAATCCAGGCTCATTGACTGTTTCCTGACCTTGTGGAAGGCTTTACTATCCAAGTAGGGTAATGTGTCGTCAGTTAACATTAGTACTACACTGATTCAAGTTATACATATGGACAATTGAATCAGGCAAGCTACCTATTTGCTGCCAAAGAATGACAGCAGTTACATCTTCAATTTTACATCAAGTTGCAGTTATGAAGCCAGAAACACACAGAAAGAAGACACAATGACATTCTTATGAAGTTTACTATAGTTCACACAAACAGTATTGCAATGAGTGAAGCATTTCAATATTTCTATAAAGGAAATTTTACTTTTTATCACTACAATTATCACTTCTGCAAAATGGAAGAATTGCAGTGGTAAAGACTATGGACCACAAATCTCCTAACAAGAACACAAATTAGGTTGAATGCTACATTTTGTTTGAATCAAATTACCTGACTCTTAAGTTCTTGTGCTAAACGTTGACCCACTTCAACAAAATCCATGAATCTAACATCATCCGGGTCTACGGTATTTAGCGTTGCAATCCATTCCTCTTCAACAAGACCAATCAGACCAATCTGAACATACAATACACAGTACATGTTCTGAGTAAATATCCCATTCTAAACACAAAAAAATGAAACAACAAAATACCCAGAACTTACAGTGAAATGCAGAAACACTGCGACTACAAGCAAACAAACTGTTGCCACCTGAGTAAAGAATCAACCTGCCGTGTAGCCCAGTGGTCAAAGCACTCAGGCACCATGTGCAGTAAAGCGTGACATGCTCAGGAGCCAAAGTTCAAAAATGGGCCTGGGCGCAAATAATTCCTACGCACATGATAAACACAGAGATAATACTGAGCAGGAAAAAGCGGGTTCGACGGTGTCCTCTATAAACTGTGACCATTGCTAACACCTTGATTGGAAGCTTCATGGTTGTTAGCCGCGTTGACATGAGCTAAAGTAAATAGACTTGGCTGGCCACTGGCTGGTGCAGCACACAGCACCAGTCAGGGCTAAGCCAGACAGTAGGCCACGTCTAGAAGGGGTGTGCTATAAATACCCGACAAGCTATTCATTTCCTACTAACACCACCTTCCCTGCACGTCACACACACATTAGCACACACCTACCAATTTCCCTCCTCTCCCTGGGCTAGTGCACTGGACCATTATGCAGTCTCAGCGCTGAGGTCCAGAAGTAGGCTAAACCTCTGCCCTCAATAAAGTAAGAAAGAAGTACAGAATCGCAGCGGTGAACTAACTTTTTTGCCTTGCCAGGTAACGACATGGCTTGTTACACCTTCTGCCAATGGCTGTTCCACAGTCACGTCAACAACATTACTCATCAGCCATGGAAACTGAGTTTCTCGAGCCAGCTTCACCAGTGCATCAACACCAAAATCTACAGTCACCCACTGCAACAATATTAACTGTAACACAAAGAGATTTGTTTATTGCGACATGCACAGACTATCCAACTTGTTACAAAGCAAGCATGGAAATCAAGTCCGAGCTGCCATAGACCCATGCGACACTTTGTGCTGTACACAAAGGGGGAATCTCATTGTAATCGTCAGGCAACTGACTATCATCGCCAGTTTATCACACTGAGTATCCACCTAAGTTGACAACAGTTGCGACGGTCAACATGCAGTTGCAAAATTTTCTAAGTTCAGAGTTTGGGACAAAATGTCAGAGGGAACTACCTTTATTTTTTGAGATACTTGAATTACGTCTCAGCACATTGTAGGATAAGTCACGGGTAGCCTCTACACCCAAAACGAGCTTTATCCGTTCAGCTGTTGTGATAGAACTCTGCTCGTAACAGACAGACAGACAGACACCGGGACAGAGCCACAGCTAATACCGAGCTAGCACAGCGTCACATTGGTAAAAACTAGAAAGCCCCACTCAAGGTCACACTCGTTTCTCACTTCAGCACAAGAACTTGACCAGCAACCAAAAATACGTCACACCATAATGTGCATCCATAAAATAACGTCATGTTGTAATGTGCATCCATTGCCAAAAAAACGAACATTTCATCATGTGACTGTGAACTTCAATCTATGACCTTGACCTTCAAACTTGATGAATCAGCATGCCAAATATCTAGGTCAATGGACATTTAGTTCTGAAGGTACTGTACAGACACACGCAAAGACACACGCACACGCTGCGTTGATTGCACTACCTGGACCACTAAAGTGGTCGGAAATAAGCACTGCAAAAAGACGACAAAACTACAGAATAATTATTCATACCAAAGTCATGATTTCCATAAACTGCACACTGTACATTAAGAGCATTAAGGATTGGAACCATGTGTGATCCTTTTGTGTACGTACTGACTGCAACAGGAACCACACAGTTTAACGTAAAACAGTACACTGAAAAGACATGAAACAGACAACTTCATTCCAACTGACAAGAAACTGAAGACATTTGTATATACTCAGGTAAACTGCAACAGATCTCATCAAGGGTTATGGCAGCAGTATGACTAAGAAAATGAGATGACTCCAACTATCATATCACACCATCCTAGCAATCAAGGTCACTGTGACTGCATTATCTCATATGAAGTGACCAGATCATATTCGGTAACTGTCACTGTTTCCAAATGATGGGTGTGGCCGCTGCCAGTATTATGGATGGCCAGGAAGACTTTGCCAGATTAGTTGGTTACATAGCCAGACTGTGTACCTGCAAAGACGGTTACACCACAAACTACCAATGACAGTGAACAACAACCACAAATAAACAACACTGTCTTGAAATGATATTAACAAGAAGCTGAGCTGTCAGAGTGATAACGTGTGGCACTCTACTAAATTAATCCTGGGATTCATCATTTATGGTCGCTGGCAATAACAGTCAATGAATTTCATAGTGACAGTGATAGTCAAATGCCAAGACACAGAAATTGGCCTTAAAATAAATCAATCATGTAGACATCTTAGCATTAAATGGGAACTATGTCCCAATTTTATGATACGTCAGATATTGGTTGGTTGAAGATCGCAAATTCTTCATACCTCACCCGTGTCTAATGCCCCAATGAAGTGACCCCATCGGAATTTTGCCAAAATCTTCAGTGTAAAATCTAAAACGATAAGACTATCATGAAGTGAAAAACAGTGTGATGATGTACTCAGCTGTTTTGACAGGGCACAGTGTCACACAGGCAAACAGAATTATAACAGCACACACCACACTTACACACCACAGATGTGCAGACGGATGCGAATGCAACCTTAAAGAGTAGTTGCAGATGGAGACGCTGACACATAGTGCGCATACTTAACAAATGCTGATTTTCAGCTTTGATTTTGGAATCTACTAACCGTTCTGCAATCTGTATCACTTATAACATATCTCATTCCTTTCTCACTGAAGTTTTTTAGTCCATGATAAAGAGTACATTGCTGACACTGCTACTGGTAAGACTGAATACAGATCAACCGAAGTCGTCCGCAAAAGCCGTTGTTGACAGCTGAGACCACAGACAGACTCGGATGTCAAAAAATCCACGTCTGCACATCTCTGTTGTACACAACGTGCATCTTAAAATGTAAAGTCTAAAAGCACTTAAATATGGCAACGTACTGATTGATGGGTTAAATGCATCTCCACTGAACAATACTAGTGGATTACTGGAGGCTAGTCGGGATACAGCGGTCATAAAACGAGCAGCACCACCGACAGGCTCTTGGCTTCGGCTCTCTATGTTGTACACATCATTGAAGTGTACAATAGTAAGTGACGCTGATGTTATAACCACACTGCCATTGCCTTGGCTTTCATTCTCAAGACTGTCATGCTTTGTGATATCCATGTAATACATCTGCTAACATCTGCAACTGAAATATACTAACAGCTTAAATGCAGATAGAAAGATAATGAAAATATACAGCTTAGGTGTAATACATCTATGTCCAAATGGAGACTCCTTAACTAATAAAGCACAAAAACAGCCTAATAATGCACCATAATGTCAAAACTTCTTCTGTATTTTTGGGTCAGCTGTGCTGTGTAATCAAACATGACTGGCTGACCATTGCACAATGTACCAAAACAACTGCAATTATGTCGGTGCCTGCTGCATAACATTCTTACATGCTGTTATACACTGCAACCTTGTATATTTGTGAGAATAAACTTTGTTGCCTCTTTTTGAACTTTCTCAATTAATTTAATATCACCCTTTTATAAGGTACCCACACAGAACTACAATAATCCAAATGAGACCGTACCATACTTTTATATAATAGAACAAAACTAGTAATTGTGAGATACTTAAAATTTCTATTGATAATACCAAGAATGGCATATGCCTTATTTATTTTATCATATCTACGATCTCTAAAGGTTATTTTTCATCAATTACAACACCAAGATCTTTAAAACTTTAATTACGGTCTAAAGACGTGATTTAGTTATCTTAAGATCTACTGTACATGCAATTTCTGTCATCATGTCATCATGTCTACATAATACTATATTACACATTGAAATATTAACTTTAACAATCAATGCTGGCTACAATGTTGTAGAGCATGAATTCCTTTCTGCAATAAACAGTTATCATTAAAACTAACTATATGTCGAAATAACTTAGCATCATCTGCTAACAAATATATATCACAATTAGGTTCGCAGCATTCCACAAGGTCATTTATGTAGACATGGCAGGGCCGATATTTAAGTTGGTGGACCGGGCCGGATTTTAGACTCACGACTTTAGACTTACTTCAGTATTCCTCAACGAATCCTCGTCGCCTTCGTATTCTGGCATTAAAAATAAAGCGGATATTTTGTGGTTATTGTATGGTATGCCTTCACATTGCGCAGAAAATTATCTTTGCATATTAACTTGATCACGAGTTGATTAACCAGCAGCATTGCGCGCAGCGCAAAGTGCCGGTTATTTAATTTACTCAGAGGCCGATTTTGAGGATTTTCGCCCCGCAGGGGCGACACGTTGCACCGATGGGGGTGAAATTTGGCATGGAGGAGTCCGTGCTTTGGTCCCCTCCTCTGTGCCAATTTCACCCCCATCGGTGCAACGATAAGGGTATAGGACCCTTAAAACTGAAAATTTTATTGATATTTGGCC
>Ga0209780_1001179_pt1 | contig 16670 bp, 10 predicted proteins | sample WorMetexBAHAMAS2_FD_187384 | JGI IMG/M metagenome (GOLD analysis project Ga0209780, IMG submission 187384) | Marine gutless worms symbiont microbial communities from Max Planck institute for Marine Microbiology, Germany - Inanidrilus exumae... | ecosystem: Host-associated > Annelida > Digestive...
TATTCCAAGTTTCATCGAAATCCGTTCAGGGGTTTCGGAGCCCCGGGGGGTCAAAATTTGGCCTTTCCCATTACTTTGGCTAGTCGCTTTTACAACAGCTTGTACTACCGTACAAGCCGTGATTGATAGGAAGTGATATATGACCTATCGAATCGAGCCGATTCTGATGACCTTACCTGATTTTCAATGTCACGCACTTATTGTAATCCTTAAGCCTTTAAAATGCGATTTTTATCGCGCGACACTATACTAGTGCGGTATATACTGTCGTCTTGTGTCCATCTGTCCGTTCGTCCGTCCTTCCGTCTGTCACACTCCGCTATTGTACCAAAATGGCTAAACAACGTAAACGTTAACAACGCCTACGACAGCCCAGGGACTCTAGTTTTCTAGCGCCAAACACCTTGGTCAGATTCCAACGGGGACACCCCAAACATGGGCACCAAATAGAGGTGGAGTAGGTTAAAATCGGCGATTTTCTACCAATCTATCGCTATATCTCAGAATCGGTGCAAGATTGTGACATAGTTACTACGGAACGCTAATAGGAAGTACGATGTCAAATGATCTCGAGTGTTGTCACTACACAAAACCAAACCATCCGTGTTTTTAAATTTGAAGCGGCTTTCCTACATCTCTGTGCATTCCTACTTTCGGAACGGGAAATATTTGAGACTTGACATGTGGTTATAGATGGACGATAGCAAACATTAACTGGCGGATGACATAAGAGTTACGGATGACGCATGACTCTGACCACGTACCAGACACAAGGACTGGCGGAATTACTATACATGTGTCGCGCTCTTCATAGCTCTGCTAGACTGTTACTCTCTATGCGCGATAGGCTAAATATTAACTCTTCTCGGCTATTGGAGCCTTTTCAACTGTGTTCGCTTTAATTTCAAACATAACCATTTCTCTTATATGCTGCATTACACAGTTTTGTCATACACGTTTCGGACACTTAAACGCAGTGGAAATATTTGTATGCGTGTGTATAGGTATCACGTTATTGCTATCAATGACTGTTTTTCAGCTGATCATAGCCGACAAAGTCCCGGAATCGTCACAAGCTATTCCACTCGTCGGTATGATGCGCTAACATATACTCTGGCACCTGGTTAGCGGCGGTCTATACCATAGGTGCTGATTGCTAATAATTATTAGTTCAACTAATATAGTACCAAAACTAATAGACTCCAAAATGATAGATATAATGAGCATTTTGAAATTTCGAAACACATTTTACAAACAAGCAAAATCGACATAAGCGAACTAAAGTTCATATCGTCCAAAAAGTTCATAATAGTTACGGAACACAACACGTTAATAACAAAACACGCCGGCCTACAGCTAACGCATCTCTTCCGAATGGTGTGTAGTCAAAACGGTGACAAGCCAAACCGTGTCAGCTGGAACGGCAACAGGACATAACGGCGACAAACTGTGTGGTCAAAACGGCCACCTAATCTTTTATTGCATTAGTTGTCTGCTTTTGGTTACTTGTGACAGGCTTAAGTGTGTTGAAAGATGTCTGGACCTGTTAGCAGTTTTGTTTGTTAACTTTGCCCGTATTTGTTTTTCAACAATCCCAAAGGTCTGCTCTCCATTTGTGAGGTTATAGGCCTATTATACCTATGTCCAGTATAGTGTAGTGGTTTTCTGTTAACTGTAGAACAGTCTATTTTCTTATCTTCGAACATGATTGTAACGAAAGTAACGAGTCGCACATAGTTAGTTAGTTAGTTAGTTGGAGTTTAACGTCCCCTTTCAGCACAAAATGGCTATATCAGAGACAAAAGGTCAGGGGTGGAGAGCTATCCCTACCCAGTGAAGGAAGGTCAGCGACATATTAACCTCAACCCTGGCCGTCTTTTTGTTCAGCAGCCACACAAAAGGGAAAGGGATCGAAAGGCTCATTTAAATTATTACGCTAGCGCCTATAACAGAGGAAAACAACTATCGCACCGCAAGACTAAACTAAACCAAATACAACAAAACACCATAATAAATCTTAACTAAGCAATACAAATAAAACAAAATGAACAAAACAAAGTAAACCCAGGTTCGATTACCTCCTACGACCTCCGGCCTGGAAACAGAGTGGGACGATTCTGGTAGAAAGGGAAGGGACGGACAGCAGTCAGAGAATCAGGTGTGGATATGACAGTTGAAAAAGATGAGTCTTTACTTAACGCCGGAAAGTCTGCAGTGATGACGATGAGATGCCGGCCTCTGGCAGGCTGTTCCAAACTTGAGCTGCAGCAACCGGAAAGGCACAGCTGCCAACAGTAGACAGTTTGATGGGTGGTATGACCAGGCGGCTGGTACTTGCTGACCGCAGAGCACGTCGACCAGGTAGGTCAGCGACGGTGACAAGAGGTGCCAGATATCGTGGCGCGCTGTCGTGCAGAACTTTGAACTTTAGCACCGCGATCTTGTACTGCACGCGTTCTGGGACGCGCAGCCAGTGTAGTGTCGCCAACGCATCGGTGATATGGTCGTGCGGTCGCAGGTGATAGATGTGCAGTTGCTGAAAGTGCTCCTCACTCCCCAGTTTGACGATAGCTGAGCTTCTTGTTACAACGTAGAAATCGTACAAATCCATCGCCAGTAGTTATGTTCATCGCAAAGTTAGCTTATTGTAAAGAAACATGATGTCCTTTCAGTGATAGTCATATATGACTCGTATCCAGCCAATCAAATAAAAATAGAGTTTTATATTTAACTATATTAAGCGTGCCTCAGTTAATATGTAATTACCGAGCTGCGTGGTTGGTTGTGCCACGATTCGTTGACAGGGTCGCTGCAGTCTTGTTCTGATGGCTGGCAGTCGTCGGCAGGCTGACTCAAGTAGTCCTATGCTATTATATAGGACTACTTGGCTGACTGCATCCAGTGTCTGTTGCTGTTGACGAGTATGAGTGTTGTGCACGCGCAACAAGCGGCACGAAGTGATTGATGCGAGCACATCTGGGCGGGCACATCTCTCGTCGTCATCCACATCAGCGAGATGGGAGGGCCTGAGCATGTGTGTCGGATATCGGATAAACCGGGAGGAAAGAAGCAATCGACGGCCACGCTCAGAACAGATGAAACCGCGACAACCGGAAACCACGCAACTGTCGGCACCCACAGTGGTCAGTTCGTGAAACACCTCAGTGAACGGAAGTCATACGATCATCGGATGACTGGACACTCCGTGCTTTGTTGGTCTGTCAGAGCTGTACGTTTCCGGACGAAGGCCGACTTCAGTTGCTGCAAACAATCGCAGAACTACAATGAGCGTCGTCATCGCCAAACATGCACGGAACAGGCAGTTTCCGTCTCCACGGTCACCAGCGGCACATGCGTGTCGAGCACTGACCGCTTGGGATGCATCAGGAGTTCACAGACCGTGGGCACACGATGACATCAAACGGTTGCGGTATGTACGTCGGCGGAACCCCTTACGGCACAGCCTGGCCTGCTCTGGCATGCACGCCTCCATAATCACAGGCAGGTTGGATGGCGTTCGACGGAGTCGAAGCAGTGAACCGTCTATCAATGGCTTCAGTCTGTACATGACACAAACACACGTCTGGCTGAGACTGTAGCCGACCTATCAGTCTTCAGTACATCCAATATTATATAGGCCTATACAGTTCTATACAGTGATGGATGTGATCTATTTTTTCCCGGGGGCGGCGATGTGCTATACATGACTGAAAAGCTCTTCGAGCCGAATACTGCATTGTGTTCATTCCACACAATGCAGTGTGATATTACGTGAGACGTGGACGTGAAAAAACATGGGTGCTGATGCTGAGCGACCAGATGGTTGATGCTGCAGGAGTAGCAGGACCGGTGATGGTGACGCAACATTTAGCATAGATATGATCCTATAATGTGCGTGTAAAACGTTTGTCAATATTCTCTGTCGTTGGGTAAAAATTGAAGAAAACCTTAGGAAGCTACTTTTTTGATTCACCCTTTACGTTATTTATTTACAAAAGTAGCCTAATCACGACAACTGTGTGTCTTATTTTGTGTTTGCTTTAGCATTGAAGAGTACTAGGGATGCGCGATATTAGGAAATGCCCGACGATAATATACCGTCTCAATAATACCGTGATACCGGTATACCGCTGTATGATAATGACGTCATTGAAATTTATAAATAAGTAACAGGACTTACTGATCTACAGTCAAGTGTATTGTTTTTAGACACTTTGTATAGTGACGACCCGGAATTCTGTCTTGTGCTTGGCGAATAAATCTATATTAGCCGTGTAATGTCGACTGCTGCGAATCAGCGGTCATTATATCAGTGTTTGTCTGTTTGCAGCCATGTATGTCGGTATCATCATGACGATATGTACACTGTCGTTGGTCACGAACATTATTGTACTCAACATATATCACACGTCGCCGCAGACGCACATGCCCAGATGGGTTCGTATACGCTGCATTTTTAGCTTCACGTCTCTACTTCTTTGATTGTGCAGTAATACTGTGCGAAAGACTTTTGTCGAGCACGGATCTGACGGGATGCATACAGAGTGTAGGTCAGTATTTACAATTAAAACATGGAACTTTCCGATTCCGATTACTTTTTAAACCGTATTAAAATACGAAGGAAAAGCGATGAATTCGAAAAGAAGCAGCGGCTCTACCACAAAACGTCATACGATGGAGCATTTTTATGAAACTTTGTACAGTATCCTAGCCCGAAAATTAAATAACTTCCGTAATGTGTAGCATCTTTTGCATTGCGGCGTTCTGCACCAGGAAGGACGCCAGACAGGCAATTATAAATTAGTGGCGATATAGCGGACTACCAGCAGACTTGTTTAGTAGTTCTCATGCAAAGTACTAAAGATTAACGTCATTTAACGACGTTAAAGTAGCTCAGACGATCAATGACAAAGTATAGTAAGTATAGTTCGTATACGTTGTAATCCAGCCTCTGGCTGCCAAACCCAATAAATAAATAAATCAATCAATCAATCAATCAATCAATCAATCAATCAATCAATCAATCAATCAATCAATCAAGTAAGTAAGTAAGTAAAAACATTTATAAACCGCCATTAATCACATAAATTAGTCGAAGGCGCTGGAGTTTGCCACTATAGGGTATTAAAAGCTGCTTATTGTAAAGAAACATGTTTTAAATCGTCATAAATACCGAAACAATTACTTTACTGCGACACTGTAAAGTCTATTTTACATAGTTTAATAGATTTTACTTTCACAGTTTGTGTAGACCTACAATGTGATGTGTGATATATAATATATCGCCCGAAGCGATGTTTCGCTTCAGGCGAATCACGTAAATACTCTATGTGGCAAAAACGGTCTTTACTCGTTTTGCTATAACTCCGCCGAAAGTGAACCGATTTGGATGAAATCTGGAATAATGTAAGCTAAATGTTGGGGGCTGGCCCTGGCAGATATTGGGCGCGATCCGAGCAGTAGCGACAGTTTTAGAGGGAAACGAAATTTTGTTTCGTTTTGTCCGGTAAATAACGCACGATTTCACGGATTTCCCGTCTGACAAATTTGACGACATTTGAACACAACAACGTCAATCGCTGTCGCCATGTAAACTTTCGGAACATAATTTTGAAATATTTACCATAATGGGTCGTTTTTCCAAAAAAACGCAAAAATTGCTCAAACAATTAACAGATCTTTCGACTTCCGGCCGTCATAACTTCGCAATGATTACAGATTGCCGGAAATTCACTTCCAAATGGGCCCTTACGGGATGTCTAGTGTACATTTTTTACCGTTAGAATCAATTCAGTCTTTCCCTTGCTGTACGCTCCGCAGAAGCAGCCCACCCCCAAATGTTTCGCGATTTCCGTAACTACGCATAATGGTATCGTAACGGTGACATCAGTTAGTCGCATGCAGCCAATCACCCACGACTACTGTGACACTATGCCTCATCGAAAGCAGTAAGTAAAACAGCTTGTTTCACATGTGCGAACGCTGAAACAAAACTGAAATATTAAAACATTTTTGTCGGCGCAGCTATTGACTGAAATGTGTTTGTGTGGTTCCCTTTTATTTTAGTAAATATTTTACATGAACTGTAATAGATTGTTATAACTTTACGTACAACACTATATTGCTTGCCAAGTTAACTGAACAGTACAGCATTAGATTCGTACAGCGAGGGTCGCGGGTTTGAATCCAACATCGGGCGCTGCATTTTAGTCACTATTTTTATTTATTATAAATATAAATAATTTAAAATAAGCATATTTAAATTAATTTAAAATAACCATAAATAAAATAAGACTAACACAGATAATTTAAGCCTATATTACATTTATGCTGGGGGTGAACGATTAATGAGAAGAATAATACGGAAACAAACTTTGTTGTTGGTGTTACTATGGCAAGGGCGTACGTCACCGAAGAAAGAAATATATATATTGATAGACGTAGGAAGGCGAAGTTAGTTTAACATTAACTGGATTTACGTTAAGAAAGCATATGGTTCAGCGTGCGATTCCACACCGCCGGCGAAGTGAAGTCTGCTGTCTACGACTGCCTTGTTCCGTACGACGACACAAGCATCGAAACCAGTCTAAGACCTAGATATGCTACAGTTATTATTATTAGACTACATCTACATCGCAATACGACGCAGGTAGATGCTGCCTATTGTGAACGACCGAGTAGCGTGGTCTGTCGGTCTGTCACCTAGTGAGCCCTGCAGAAAATTCGGAAGTGATCGAGATACCGTTTGCGTTGAGGACTCAGGTGGGTCCAGGGAAAGACCTATTACTGTATTACTGTAACATTGCACCTATACACACAAAGGCGGGGTGGCCCCTATGCTGCCAATAAATGATCATAAATGATTATATGTATTAGTCACCACTTGCTTCAATCCGGTTTTAACACAACCTGGTGTCACGTGACGTGTACAGGTGCGCGTCGTTTTCTGTGATGGCCTGGCGTGGCTGATGCGTATGAAGAAACCTCGAAATGACGCCAGTCTCGAATCAGTGGTAGACGTTCATCGAACTCAGAATCACAGCAACGATCTCGTTACATGTAACTGTAGTCCTGAAGACGCAGCACTGACCCATGATACACACTTAACGTGCAACGAGGTTTGCTCTTGATATATTTACTTACGAAATCTGTAGTTTAATTGTAGTATCAGTAGGCCATCTTATATCCACCAGGAAGACGCGTACCGACTGCCAAGGAAGATACTCTGTGTGAAGCTTGTCAATGGGAAACGTCTTCATGTTGGGCATAAGATGCGTCTCAAAGATAGACTTTTCAAAACACTCAAGAAGACAGATCGTGTGCCCAATACACTCGAGGTTCGTGCTGCTGATCGTCTGGGCTGGAGTAGGTTCTGTCAAGATGCTGCGTACCAAGTCGAGGCAGCACGACAACTTGCTTGGCGAAAAGATCCGATCGCCGACACGTTCAATCTCTTCAACGTCCGATGTTTCATGTCCGACATGTGAAACAGTCTATGCGTCTGCATTCGGACTTTGTAGCCATCAACGCGCGCACCAGTGACATTCTAACAACACCTCGACCCGGCTATGTGACACAGGAACGTCATTGTCGTTCGAAGGACAACTAAGAAGAAGGAGTATGGCCTAGTCATGATACTTTGTAAGTTGGTTGCGTGGCACAGTGGTTAGAAGGTTGGTGTTAGAACGTTGGTCTTTTACCGGCGAACTTTCCCTGTCCCATCCATGCTCGACCTGCAGCTGACGGGTGACCGTTTATGGGTAAGACGTCCGCTACAGGTCAGCCAACTAGGCCAACTCAGCCTTTCATTCTGTCGGGGTCGATAAATTGAGTAGCGAGCTACTTTATCGGATGTGTGCCGGTCGCGCCATCTGGTGAATGTTCACGAGGTTAAGCCGGTGCGGTTATCAACCGATATGCGCCGTAATGTGGCAGCAATTTAGCCGAGCTTAACCCTTAAGTTTCTCTTGTGTCCCGCCCTGCGTGGCGGATGTTGGTGTTGATTGTGCAGTTTGTCATCAATCGAATAAACGAAGATTATGATTATTATGATGATTATTATTATTTATTACTATTGATAGAGCTTCGTTCTTGCAGGTTTTTCGTGTCAAAGTGCATCTAGTCTTCTTCCATTAGTGTTGTGTTCACATAGCCTACATTAGTAATGTAATTATTTATGTTGGCGGTGCATATTGTTAAAGTATATAGCATCCGGTCTTTCAATCTGATTCTTCATACCACGACTTTCAATGATTCCATTCAGGGTCGCTGATTCCTCTTGTAGGCTATTATGTATTGTTTATATCGGATAGAACGCAACGCCCAAAGTGCCGAACCTGGAAGCTTTTGGACCGAGCAGAGATGGGTTATTAGCGAGGCGAGGCGCCGATCCTCTTCCTCATCACTTAGTGCTGTGAGCTCCTCAGCAAGGTCCGGAGTGACGACCCTGCTGTCATAAGGTTTTCCCGCGTTTTCTATACTCATCATGACCCTCGTGACACTTCTTGTTGTTAACCTTTTCTTTCGATATACAGCAGAACCATTCTTGGTGTCTGAAAATATAATCTTGAGAATTTTAACGTTCTGATCGTAGTCCAATATGGGCCACGCCGTCCATGCTCGGTATGTCGTAGTCAGTTGCACACTGGTACATTATGGTGCAGGAAATGCAGTCGAAGGGGAACGACGCCGGCAAGCACAAGAAGATGATGAGTGACTGGATGTTTTTGGCGACGGTTATTGATCGTTTCTGCTTCTGTGTATTCACGATGTTCTTTGGCATCGCCACCATCGTCGTGTTCAGACGTCAGCTGTTGCCGATTTAAGTTGGCGATCAACGCTAGTGATTTCATCGACTCTGACCACCTCGGAACATTGACGCATTGTGCGACAGTTTCATTATATTATAGCTTCATCGTGCTGCTGATTGGTGCCAGATATTATACACTTGATACATTGTATCGCCGTATATTACGCACGTTTTGGAAAGAAAATAACCAAAGCTTCTATTAATACAAGTTGCTGTGAAAAAAACAAATTATATTAGAAGCCCATTAACTATTATTAAAGGCCGTCGGCCATGTTTTATTGTATATCATTTCCGTGGATAGTAATGAGTATTGAATGGAAGTGATTTGCATAAGCTGTTTATTACTGGTCACTCTTTCGCTGTTGTCTTGTGACTTGTTATCGTGAAAACGATAGTTATGCCCATTCTACGCTATACGTACAGTAAGCCTCTTCAGCGCAAAAGACTAATTCAATGTAGCGCTGATCGTTTATTCAATCAATGAAAGTTTATTACATTTACTAAGTAGGCTTATTCATTTACGCCTGGCTGCTTTTGGCACACGGAATGGCTATATGTTCTGTCGATGTTACTTTCTTTCGTCTTCTTATTAACGGTCCTTTGGAAACCAATTATTTCAGAATGTACTCGACCGATCTTCACCAAATTTTTATAATAAGTACACATATGGGTGGAAATGGCCTATCTGACCTTCTTTCTGTGATCGTTCGAGGGACGTTGTTATGGTAATCTTTTTTGGCGCGAATCGGCGAAAATTGACATACCCACCTTTATTCTGTGAGCTGGCAGTCCATAACAGATGGGAGAATCGCAACAAGGATGCAGGCGTTAACACCGCAGATGACCTCATTACGTGTAGTAAAAATCTGGTGAACTTTGGTCTAGTAACCCCTGTGTTTTGCAGGCGCGTTTGCACCGGGCAGGCTATACTTGGCCTTGAGACACATTTCTAGTTCATGTACATCGGCGTTTTTATAAAGGTCCAGTTCCATTTCGGCTGCCCATCTTGCCTAGAAAATCTTCGTCTACGCGCTCTGATTCTTCTAAAGACCTTGGCGCTATATAAGCCATTTACTTACTTACTTACTTACTTAGTCGATTAGTTAGTAAGAACCTCTCTAAGGCGCAAATAAGCAGTCAATGCGCAGTGGTCAACTGACACCCGAATAGCAATGATTTCAACAGCCGCTGAAACTGTTGCTGAAGTCTTGTCGCAAGGACGATGCTCGACTAAAGACTATTCCACACACGCATACCAGCAACGTCAAAGCATCTGTCACCGAAATGACGCCAGTTCTACTTGTCATCTCGCTCCTTCCGCGTTAATAATCTCTCCTCCTTGAGGCTCCTTGTATAAGCTACCTCCTTTTGTGGTGTTCCTAAGGCTCAATTATTGTTTTATCCTATACATTATGAACCACTCAGTACTCTCATATCCTTCGTTTTCCTCAACCACCAGCTTTATAGGCGACACTCAACGCTTCTCCATTCGCCCACCAACTTCTTAATCATAATCCTCGTTACGAATCACTGATCGTTTCTTTTCATATGCTTCGTGTTGCATCTGAATTGAATAAACTTCCCGTCAACCTTATCCCAGTCTTTATATCTCTGACACATCTGTTCTTCCGTCTACAACTTGTAGATGGAGGAAGACTACAACATCGTCTTCTGTTAACTGACTCTTCACCCTCTTCAACATCTTCACTCTCTTCACTTCTCAGCACCCCCACTCTTTCACTCCCGGCTTAAAACCAACGTATTCCATAAATCTTTCCGCAAGTGACTCCCTGCCTCAGGACTGCCTCCTAGAACTACTACCGGCACCGTTTCTTCTGACAAACTTGGTTTTTACCGCGCGACGCTATGCTAGTGCGGCATCTATGCTGACGTCGTGTGTTCGTCCGTCCGTCATAAGCCGACACTGTACTAAAATGACTAAACATACGATCACACAAAAAACAGCACATACGATATCCCAGGGATTCTTTTGTGATGCCAAAGATCTTGGCGAAATTCCAACGGGGTCGCCAAATAGAGGCGGAGTAGGTTCATCTCGGCGATTTTCGACCAATATCTCGCTAGATCTCAATTACAAGAAGCTCAGCTATCGCCGACAGCTATCGCCGAGAGACCCGCGCGACGCTCTGTATCAGTTGAAATGTTGTTCTACTGTTATAGGAATAACGCAAACAGATCGCGTTTCAGCCTGAGGAGCACGTTCAGCAACTGCCACGGTGTATTCCGCCACCTGCATCGTTTTTATGGGCTCCAATGGCCTATGTGATGGAATTACTCTACGGGGCAAAAAACGGCGTTCACGCGTTCGGCTATAACTCCACCAAAAGTGAACGAATTTGGATGAAATCTGGAGCACTGTGAACATATTGTTGGGGGTCGACCCTGGCGGTTTTTGGCCATGATCCGTGCAGTAGCGACAGCTTGAGAGGCATCCGGAATTTTTTGGTCCGGTAAATAACGCACGATTTCGCCGATTTCACGTCAGCAACATTTCACGAAATTTGAACACAACAATGTCGATTGGTCAGGCGGTGAAAACTTTCAGTACAGAATTTTGAAAATTATAACGGAAGGGTCGTTTTTCAAAAAACGTAAAAATTACTCAACCAATTTCCAGGTCTTGCCACTTCAGGCCACCATAACTCCACAATGAGTACAGATGGCCAGAAACTCACTACCAAAATAGTCTTCTACAGGATGCCTAGTTTTCACTGTTACCGTTAGAATCAATTCAAGATCATTCACCCTGGGCTGTACGCCGCATACAAGGAACGTACTTCCCACATTTTCGGCAACGTCAGATGTCCGATATTGGATAAATCACGTACGCCGCTGCAGCTGCCTGGCTGCCGACATGCAAGAAAAGCAGACTGAATTGGAAACTGAAAAATAAGTAACAAGGCAGATAACGCTGGCATCACTCAGTCGCAGGCACGTGACACTGTCGTCGAATGCAGGAAGTAAACAGCTTGTGCGTCAGTAAATAAGTAAACAGCTGTGTCACTTGTCGAGTATCTGCATACCGACGACGGCGAAAACAACCTCCCACCACCTTCAGTGGGGGAAGTAACAACACATACATGTATGAATCATGCAATTTCAACCAATTTCATTCACATTCATGATATACGACAGATCGTTACATTTGCCTACATGTGCAATATACGCTATCATAGTGGATATTGTGCATAATATACCTCGGTTATAAGTTTAGCTCTACAGTGACTCACTACATCTGCAAAAGCCGAAAGCATTATAGCGCTACGAAGTTAAAGGATAATAACGAGGTCGGTATATCATCTATCAAAATGGTTACATATCTACAGATTATTAATGGCGCTAAGTGCGGGAATATTATTGTGACGCATGCACTAAAACGCAGCGCGGCTGGACGTCGAGTCGACATGGGCAGTGCACCACGGAGTCGATGTTCATGCCTAACACACACATAAAACACACACACACACACACACTCACATCGGTTTGCTAGTTTGTGCCTCTACGACGTTTACGCCGTGGAGCATTTTATTGCTGCACCGATAACTCAACTCAGCTCCTTTAATCCACTCCGTCATTGTCCATTTCCTCGACTTACTCCGTCATTATCCACCCTTGCGATTTCCTACGCCAGCAATGTCCAGTCTTGCAATTTCAGCCATTGCGTTATGATGACGCTGGTGACTGAGACCGCTTCTGCGAAAGATAAATCTGCCGGCATCTGAGAATTACGGTGACTCCTGTGGCCCTCGCGTGGCTCAGTGGTAGAACGTCGGTCTTCGGCCGGCGTACTTTCTCTGTCCTGCGCTCGACCTGTAGCTGGCGGATGACCACCTATGTGGGTAAACTGTCCGCTATGGGTCAACCAACCAGGCCAACTCAGCCTTTCATCCCTTCGGAGTCGATAGATGAGTAGTAAGCTGCAATTAGATGTCTCTTACCTCAGTCAGAGGTGGCGCCATCTGGTGAACGCATACGAAGGAAAGGCAGGCATGGTGTATTTGCAGGTAAAACTGTGTGATCCATGCCTGAGCGCTTTGAGATATACATAGTACATAAAAGGCGCTATATAAATACGCTTCCTTTCCTTTCCTTTTCACTGTTTCATGAATCCAAAATAGAAAGGGGCGCCCAATGACCGGCCCTTGAAAGTCACAATTATTCACAAATCACAAATTTTCTCTAATGTCATAGGCATGACGCTATACGGTTGTTTTGAGTTGTTTACAGTGCGTGATTCGTAGGCCTATTTGCGGTTTCAAAAACAGTGCTATAGGCCTAGTAAAATGATGAAAGAAACAACGAAACATAGGCCTAAAGCCCCGTCCACACCAGCACCAACGTCGTAGCAACATTGTCGAATGCTACAAGTCGGACGATTCTTTCGACAAAGTCGAATGTTGCTTCGACATCGTTGCCGCTTTTGTCAACAATGTTGCCGGTTTAGCAACAATCATTGAATGTTGCCTATTTCGGCCACAATGTCGAACGAAATTTCGCCCTTTCGACAAAGTCGAAACAAATTTAACATGTTCAATTTATTTCGACTTTGTCGAAAGGACGATATTTTACGATCAGATAAACTAGTTCGACATTGTTGCAGTTTTTGGCAACAAAGTCGAATGTTACTTCGACAAAGTCGAACGTTGCTTCGACATTGTTGCTTGTGTTGACGGGGCTTAAGAAGACGTATTTATATAAATGCTGTTTCACATCAAACAGTGCGGAACGATAACATTTTGGCTGTACGATATACAAACCTTACGAGCAACCTCGAGTCGCAGCAGACGAATTAGTTGTTGAACGGCAGCATTCAGCTTGTCGTCCTCCGCGGGCCTATACACGTGACATGGTGAACTTAACAAAAAATTATCATAATGCGCAGCGTCCCGCAGTCCCTCCACCACATGCAGCTAAACTACTTGTGCCACTAAGCCACTGGGAGGGTTATGTCATTGTCATTATGTGTTTTAACACCGTATGCAGATAAAATGCATAAGCGAGTGACTGTATCATTTGAGCTTTTAACATATTTAAACGTTCAAGGATAGCACTGACATTAATGTCCAAAACGTAAGTCGAAGTGATTACGTTGAAGTAATCTGCTATAGTCTACTTTCCATCGTCAGCAGATGGTGATACCCAAGTGACGATGGTCCTGCACCAGAAGACTTGTCATGACAATGGAGGAGAAATAAAGCGACAAGTTGATTTCAAAGAGAGATTGGCTTATATCTGAATCAGCTATTAGTAGAGGAACGAGTCGGTGTACAAGCAAGGAGGGCTCAACAGATGCAAAATTAGCAAACCGCAGTCAATCAGTCTGCAATTATGCGAGTGTAACCTTTAATCAAAGAAGCTGAATAGCAAATCTCCATGTGTGCAAGTTGTGTGGGCGACGTGGTCACCCAGCGGAGCTTTCGGCATCATAATATAATGCTATCCTCTCTCACTCACCTTTACTATGCGGCTTCTATCGTACACATGCACAATGTTTTTAAAATACAGCTACAATACATAGAGCATTCAGTCGATAGAAACAACTTGTTTGATGACCTGGTAACATCGACAGGAACGATTTTTGTCTCAGTTCACTGAACAATCCATATGTCAAAAAGTTACAGCAAAAAACTGTAAAGCATTTGCTCCCCTCCCCCACTACATGCTTCCCGTTCCTATGCATGTTCAGCTCGACTTGTCATAAATTGCTCGGAAGCATCTCAGATCAAGGTCCGCGTTGCCTGAGGAAGATGCACTGCCGCATGATTCACATTTCAGTAATGAGTTTTAGTCATCTGCAGATCAGACAATAAGCCAAGTTGCTTACAGTTGACTGTACCGCCAATCTACCTGAAAGGGCTAAATTTGTACATTTTGTGCAACGCGAAGTGCACAATGTAACTGTCAGAACAATACACGTGAACGTTCAAAAGTACAAACTGTTAACAAGTTTAAGTGAAAACTGCAAGCATCACCATTAATATAATTATAAATAATCACTAACTAATAACTATGTAGTCTTACTGTGCGGTGGTCGGTGGTGGTCTACTACCATGTGGCGGTCTACCACTTGGTGGTGGTCCCTCTGGAGGTTCGCCAGATGATTGATCGCTATCTTCATCCTTTTTGTTCCATAGACATAAATATGCATTTAATCTCGCGAAATGCAACAGCGGTTATGTTATGCTTTAAAACTACTAACATTTTTATATAAGCCTATTCAGTTATAGGCCTACGTGCTGAGCCCAAGTTTAATTTTTGCTTTCTAACCAGACGTTTCACTAGGTGACAGTTGTGTCATTGTGCGCTTCATTATCTGTGCTATTTGTACGGTTATTATATTAGCAATGTGCTATACTATTGAAGTAGAAATGACAATTTCACTCAGTTGAACGCGACACATCAGACTCACCTGACTGTCATCACGAGAAAACTTGCGACGCAGCAGATGAAGCAGCTTTTTCTCCACAGCGTTCCTATTGTCAATTGGTCTACAGACATTGTGACAGTTTAGCAAAAAATCAACAGAAATTATTGCAAGATATGTACAATATTATATTCGTTATAAGCTCTGCTGCAGCGAAAATGTGGAGTGTGGTCGTTGCCCATGATTATTATGTTAAATTCAAAGACAATGTTACGTACGATGAATGACTTTGAAGTAAGATCTGTTGACTGAAAGCCAAAGACGACTATAGAGTCGAGGCGTGAAAATCGCAAGTGTGTAAACAGAGATACAATTTAGTCAACCGCAAGTCAATAAGTAGACTTGTTCACAGTCAACTTTACCGCCAATCTACGTGAAAACGTTAAATTTGTATATCGTGTGATAATAGTTAGTCATCATATAATGGCAGCAAAGGATCAGTAAAGGATCAAAAACAAAAAAAACTTGTGCAATGCGAATCATATAATATGCAAATGCAATATCAACTTTCAAAAGTACACAATGCAGACAAGTTTTACTGAAAGTTTAAATCTTTAATTGCAGATAAGTCAAATGGTGTTTGCAGCGTTAGTAGAGCGACATGATAGCTACACCCGAAGGACGGCATGGTACACAAGCATGGGCCTCGAACTAGACCATGCGCGGGCTCTCATAAACTATCTCTTGATGTTTCCAACCTTCCTCAAGGCAACAGGGACCATACAGCTGCTGCTGCTGCTGTAGTTGGTCCTTCAGCTGCTGTGCTGCTCCCCATCAGCAGATAACCCGGCACTTCAGATTCTCGACGGCCATCTGCAGTCTGCCATCAGCAAAATTACAAATTCTGCATTGTCTAATATTCAGTGCTTACAGGCTTCTCTTCCAATTTCACACGGGGGCATGGGGGTGAGAAGGGTGTAATCGCTCGCAATTTCTGCCTTTTTGGCTTCGGTAGCGAGCACCCTTCCCCCCAGGAAGACATCATGCTATTATGTATGTCCTTGTCCACCTGACACGTTCCTCGACCAGTACCTATCAACGTGGTCGTCATCATCCGGCCCATCACCAGTCCCTTTGCTGGGAAAACAGTCCTTCTGGGACAGACCTGGTATTCTGGCTGACCGTGCGCTCATCGAATCGTCACTTGTTGAGCCGTAGCAGAGAGCAAGGTTCCTGGCTGCGCAGGCGCCGCTGCACAGTGGTGACTGGCTCCTCGCATTGCCCATCGCTAATTGCGGCTTGCGCCTTGACGACGAAGCAGCGCGAGTAGCTGTCGGTATGCGGCTGGGCTCAGTTTGTGCGTCCCACACAACTGTCACTGCGGGGCCTTAGTTTATGCCAACGGTCTTCACGCCACGGTGTGCAAGAAGGCACCGGGCAAAATCGCAAGGCACCATGTTCTGAACGACATCATTT
>Ga0209780_1001180_pt1 | contig 16661 bp, 7 predicted proteins | sample WorMetexBAHAMAS2_FD_187384 | JGI IMG/M metagenome (GOLD analysis project Ga0209780, IMG submission 187384) | Marine gutless worms symbiont microbial communities from Max Planck institute for Marine Microbiology, Germany - Inanidrilus exumae... | ecosystem: Host-associated > Annelida > Digestive...
TCAATCGATCGTGTTCGATGACGATCGTGGCGCACGTTGACGACGAATGCCGGCTGCCGCTCCTCCGTCACACATCACTCCGGCGGCGAGACGACCTGGTCGCCTAGCGCAACCACTCAGCGTCAGGGTCAGATCCTGGATTCGCTGGTGGGACACTCATGGACACACCACTTAGAGAGTACGCGGGCGTGCTCCTACGTGGAAAATCTAGCTCCCAGATGAAGCCAGGATCACAACGCAATTGGGCTGCGTAAGGAATTACAAACCTTTAAGAAGAGCATCAGCATGCACGCAAATATACAATTTTAAGCAAAAATCTAAAAATATGTGGTGACCCTGTCCAGACCAATAGAGAATGAAATCGCCGATCTTCACAACTTTGGCGTCAGCCATAAAAAAACTAAAATTCTAGGCGCAAAAACGAGCCATTAGCTACTCTGATGAGTCAAAAAGGTGGCGTAAGTTCGCGCAACTTTACTCTTGTCGTTAACTTCGCCAAATGCTGACAGATTTTCGAAAAGTCTTCTCTGGACTTAAATGAATGAATAAATAAATGTTTATTTGCACAGTAACTAAAATGAACTTACACAATAAAACGTACATGCAGGACAACAAGGCTACATTAGCAGCACTAACAGGTGCCCTATAATAAACCAATTAAACATCGTTACACATTAAAAACTCACTAAAATCAACAGTTCTAATACATCTCTTAAAACAGCAAGACTAGTAAAACTGACAGTATCTGGTAAACTGTTCCATTCACAACTCTACAAACAAAAAATTAACTCTGACATTACTACTTCTTGGTTTGTAAAGCTTGTAGACATGACCTCTGGTGGGCAGTGAGGAAAACTCACAAAAACAGAAAAATTTAATTGTATAAGTACAAAAACAATTTTATAACAATAAATAAGATCCAGATGCAATCGCCGCAGTTCTAGACTTGGGAGAGCAAGCTTGGTTAAACATGGAAGGCTTTGATGCCTACGCCAATTACTTGTTAATTTCGGTTAAATTTGACAAATTCGGGTTGGATTTCCTACCGGAATTTGAATTTCTGTACGTTATACTTATTTTTTTAAAACAAAAGCGTTTTACATCTATACCTTCGGTTTTTCCAAAATTGCTTAGTGCAAAAAGTAAACACAAAGAGCTTTTGTATATTTCCAGAGGTTAAATAATGCGCGCTGTTTGGCCGAATGGCACACACAGGAGGGATCTCCCGCCCTAAAGTCAGTTATTCGTTATTATCCGCCGCTGAGTTCGTCACGCAGAAGAGTTCGCGCACGATGACACATGACCCACGTTTTACTTACTTCTTTTTTGCCATAATACTATATACCGACACCTAATCTAATCACAATTTTAGTTGAAATCGTCGTCATCTTGTAACACTCTATGCCATTGAACTAGTTAGATCATCCGACACTTGAATTGTTTTGGATTAAGTTAATCTGCTGTGAGTAGTTACTGTCCACAGTGACATTACACTGGTTTGCTTTGTTTAATATGTTTCTTGTACTTATATTATTTCCGCCACTGTTTTATGGTCAATAAAGACATAACTGCGCACGTTTAGAGGGTTTCTAAACAGCACTATAGCGTTATTTGTCGTGCATGCGCACGATTCCTGTAATTAAGGAAAAGCAGATAACAACTAAAACGTCAACGTTGCACTGAAGTCCACGGCGTAGCACCATATCGTCATATAACGTTTAATTCACAACCGCAGCAGTCGTGCTTCAGTTTCCGACTTCATTCAGCATCACTGTCATCATGGTAACGCAACACCATGTCCGCAGACATGCACATGCAGTACATGCGTGTAACACCGCCACAGCTTTGTGAATGTCGCGCCGTTTTTACCGCGCGACGCTACTCTAGCGCGGTATATGCTGTGCTCGTGTGTTTGTCCGTCTGTCTGTCATAAGCCGGCATTGTACTAAAATGGCCAAACTTAGTTTCACGAAAACAACGCCGCAAAATACCAAGTAGGCTATGTTGCCAACGATATGAATGGAGTTCGAATGAAGACACCCAAAGTCCCAAGGGGCGCTAAATACAGGCGGGATTGGTTAAATTTCGCAATCTTCGACCAATATCTCGCTGAATCTCAGAAACGGTACAAGATAGGGACATAGTTACATATGAAGGCTACTAGACACTCGTACGCGCTCTATCGAATGGTACTATTTTCAGTGACCTTAAGTGACCCACAACTACCCCAAACTACGCATTTTTGTACATTCTGCGTCGCCTTTCATGTCTAATCGGACCCGATCTTTTGTGCTAATCGGCTTTAAAATGTTTTTGTTCTTTTTTGTTATTTGCTGTTATGGTTCCGTGCAGTAGCTTAATTGAGCTATACGTCAGCTTTACAGGTCACGCTAAACACGGTGTATCCTATGGTATCGTGATTGTGTATATGACGTCATGTCACGTGATCTGGCTGCTGATGTTGCTGCGTGGTGTACCGTCATTGTGACACGGTGCAGCTCTATATCTGCGCCCAGGTCGGTTCGACCTGGGCGCAGATATAGATTGGTCGCATGACGGTGTAGGGAATACACTGACGCCTGGACTGTGACAGGATGGGAGGCCGGAGTACTATAGTAGACGAGGTTGACATTATCGGAGGCGGTAGGCAGCTCCACTGTTCAGTAAGGATTGGTGCTCTGATGCTGGGAAGGAAACCGCAAGCCCGGCGAAAAGTACTGGCAACATATTGCCTAGTTTATACCTCTGGTCGCCTACGGGTTGACTATCAAAGATCACATTCAGCCGCGGAACCCTACGCTCAAATCGAGTCCATAGTAGGCCCTACTTTAGCCTGGACAGCTTGGCCTGCTTCAAACATTTCTATTACTTCTCTAAACTGATGTACTTACCGACATAGCGATAAAATATGAGACTTCAAATAGCAAGTTTAGTATTCAAATTCCACAGAAGTCGGTCAAATACGTTGATTCCGGAAGCCTCGTTTTAACCTCAGAATTCAACGTGAATTTTATGGAGCTTACTGACTCTGTAGTTGGATTATAGGAAAGCGCGGGAAGGGATGGGAAGGGAACAGAGGAAGTGAAGAGACATTGCCACGAGGTGGACTGGGTGGACATTTCCAGTTCTGTCCGATGACGTCGTGAAGTTGATGCACTGTAGATTCGGTGAATTCACAGGAGTAAGCTAGAGGGGACAGGTCAGGCATAACGCTTGCCACTTCCCTGACTTGACTCCACCGTGGATATCTGTTGCTCGCTACAGTTTTCCCGTCCCATACTTCATCTATAACGGAGACCCTCTCCACTCCACTCCACATCCCATTTTTTAAGCCGCATCTATGCACGCAGCGCATAGACGCGGTTTATTGTTACAGGTGTCGCACGTAGCGTTGTCTCTGTGTCTGTGTGTCTATCTGTGTATTTGCGTGTGCGTTTGGCACACGGGTGAGCTGCGCAAAAACGGCTGAACCAATCGAGATGCCGTTTGGAGACTGACTCACGTGGATCCAAGGAATGGGCATTTTCGATGGGGATATCTGTCAGCGCATTGAAACGTACCTACGCATGAGTGCACTGCGCCCGCCGCGGGCGAATGTGCCTGTGCCTGCCTAGCGCACGCAGCTGACGACTGCATACGCCTTCGCGAAGAGTAGCAAGACACGACGGCGATGCGGCCTTTTACTACATTACGTTGGGCACTTGTTTAGACCTAGCAACGACCAGGAAAGTAAGTAAGTAAGTAAGTAAGTAAGTAAGTAAGTAAGTTAGTTAGTAAATTTATAGAGCGCGGTTATCGTCAAGAACCTCACGCGCTGGAAGACAGATGGGAAAGATAAGGAGGAAATTAATGCTCCCTGAAGTAGAAATCCCGTGTACTCCACTTCTGTTGGGTCTTCACAGTCCGTGAAAGGTCTGTTCCCCCAACGAGTCACCGAGTCTATGGATCGAGTGTCGACCTGGTTGACGCAGTTCGACGTCGATGCCGGACATCTGTCGTCAGCTTCGTTGTCGTCGCAGTCGCCTCCGCCGTCGTCGCCATGTGTTGCCCTGTCGAACAAACGCCGGCCGCCGGCCGCTGCGACACGACCTCTCGCCGCCCGCCGTCACTGTACCGGCCCGCCCGCGGCGCGGCCCGTCCGCCCGTAACAGCGATCGACGACAACTTCGACTATCGAACCGTCCGACCGCCCGACCGAAGCCGCGCGCCACGTCGATCGGCTATGTCGCGCCGAAAAAAATCGTGCAGGATTGGAAATGTGTGACGTAGTGTGTCCCGTGCATCCGTCGGTTCAGTCACCCTCGCAGTATCCTTTAATACCCGTATTACAACTGAGATAAAATGTTTTTACTAAAACATTTTAGCTAAAATGTTTTAGCTAAAACATTTAGTGCTCCTCAAGCAACCAAAATGAATCCAACATCAGTCACGTCTGTCAAATGCGAACAATCGGAACGCGTTTTACTGATCTGGACTGTATCATGTTATAGTTAACCGATTTGCTGCTTAGTTTGCATACTTTTTCGTTACAGCTGCACCTGAGTTCGTATTCTGTTGACTGCTGTATAGCGGTATGGAATGTGGATACAAAGTTTTTTTGTGGAGATATATGGGAATAGGCGATGGAACGGAAGTTATGCGGAATGGGCGGAGGCGCAAGTGAAACTCCACCTTTCTTCAGAATTCGAGGGATGGCAAAGATAAGGGCAATTTCCCTGCATTTGCTGCCTCAGTGTCCACTTCATCTGTTTTATCGAGTTAACACCACATCCATATCTGTGAGGCATATAGCAGTTTATAAATACGAATTCACGCTCTGTTTAGTCGTGGGTTTCGTCGGTTAAGGAGCACCGTGCTTGTTCCGTACATATTAAACGTATCATACGATTGAGGGAAATACGCGCATATTTTAACGTATTGTACGTTTTTCAGCAGGAACTTTTACATTCTCAGAACAAATTTCCATTCGAGAATTGCCGATATATTAACGGTGATATTGATTGTTATCAATACGCTAACGTTTTGAAATTTTGCGAATGCCTCTTTCTGTGTGTTCACACCAGGCCTTATGTAGACATTATTAAATTAAATTTGATAAGCAGCTGCAAAAAGTACAGTTTTGTGCGAGTGAAACTAATTCGTACAGGACAAACTAAGGAGGGCTACTTGTATACTAAACAGCAGGCCCTGTAGACGCGCGATTACGTCAGATAACGAAATTTTTTATTGAATTATAACGTATTTTAACGTAGCATATAATGGGTATGAACGTACCGAACAACTTTGAATAGCACGTCCCATTTAACGTTTAACAGGAAGTATTTTCTGTCACTTCGGCTCTTGCGTTGTATTCTTTTTGACAGCTACAATTCATCGTTCGTTCATTCATTTACTCCGACGCCTTAGTATACTTCAATCGCATTCATACTTATCGCTCACTGTGTATATGGATATCATGACAAAATCCGAAGGAAGAGAAAATGTCTATAATTGGCGTTCGAGTGACGCTGCACGACTAGGCTAAATACAGTTCTTGTTCTGCTTGTTTCAATAAGCAACGACAATTTGTAGGCCGTACTGTTTTTTTTGAATTTATTGTTTCGTGGTCTTGAGGTGTTTTCTTACTTATACTACATAATGTTGGCGCCAAAATGAAGACGATGATGACAATGACGGTTTGTTGCTGACCTAGATTCCGCACGATATTCGGTGTCAGAAAACTGGACCAAGAAAACAGTCTGATTGATTATATAGTGAGCCATTTCGACACGGTACAGGAATGTGGCCGACAAACAGACGGAGACGCAGACGGAAAAACATTATTGTCATGCCGCAAAACCGCGCTTTGCACACAGCGACGTGCGGTAATGAACGACTGAAACGCAAACCGTGGACACAAAACGGCGTAGGTGTGTTGTCGAATGCTGGCGCCTAACTGGCAACAACGATAATGAAGTCGCCGCTGACGCTAGTGTAAATGACAGAGATGTAATGAATCATGCGGCTGCGTTGTCAACGGTGACACGGAGAATGGACCGTGTCCGTCAATGCCCGGTCGACATTATATCAACGGATGCTGAGCGACGGCTGCGGAGGGAGGCAATCCGGCAGGTGTCACATCTGGAGCTCATTGGTTGCTCGTCGCCGTGTCATCATCCCGATACACACCGTAACCGTTGCACGTCTCTTTCGCGCCGCCGCCGCCGCCGAGATTTCATATCAGAAACTGTCACCGCCGCCGCGTCGCCGCCGCCGGCGCCTTCCGTTCTGCTATCGATACATCGTCCATCCGTCCGTCATCCGCGGACATTTATGAATGATTGACTTGTGATCACGTGACACTGACGGCGATGAATAATTAACGTTGCGGTGCTGGTGGTGGTGGCGGCGGCGGGCGGTTATCTGTCCCGCTGAGATCCGCCGCAAACATGGGTACGCCGTCGCCAGTGTCAACGACGTCCGTTCGGTAATTATTTTCAGACCGACTCACCCACGAATAGCCGTGATTAGCTTATGACAGTCAAACGCTAATCTGACGATGGCTGTGTTACATTATATCAAATCATAATATATTTCAAGTGGGCTTTTGTCTTAATAAAAGTACTTAATAAAAGTAAAGTTACTTTATATCAAAGACTGTATGGGCTGCAGTGCTGATGTTCGAATTGCTAGGCAAACGGCCCACAGGTGACGTAAGTCACAAACCCGGCAGTAGACTGCCACCAATTTCTGCCAGGCCGGCGGTTACCTTCCCGGCTTCGCAGCATTACCACCCTTAGCCATAGTACTGGGGTGCTGAAAATAACGGACCAAATGGAAATGTGTTTAACTGTCACTGCAAAAGTGGAGCTGACCAAACGATACGATACGGTAGATTTACGTGCGCTCAAAAGCTGACGAGGTGGCCAGCTTAATCTATCGCACTGGACAGAAACGAAAAATAAGGAAAAACTAAAAACAAAAACCCGAGTAGCTCAGAAAAACGGTCTGGACAATAGTCCGTGAAGGCAGTCCGCCTCCCCGTCACACCCTCAACGCCTTCTGACTACTATTATTGTTCTTTCGTCGACTTTCAGACTATCGCGTACAGATGATACTTTAAAACATCATCGTGGCTTTTTCACCCGCGTTTTGTTTATTGTACTTACCATTGTAGCCTGTTATTATCACATTCGTCAACTTCGCTGTATCTGGCCTTGCATCGATTTGATTCGTCAACTGCCTGTACCATTGCTACCTCTATCGTTCACTCCAAACTTGATTACTGTAATTCTCTCTACTTAAACTCCCTAAGTCTCAATTATCCCGTCTCCAGCAGATCCAGAACTCTCTTGCTCGTTTTGTCGTTAAAACTCCCAAGTCCTGTTATATATCACTTCCATCCTACGCTCTCTCCACTGGCTCAGGATCACTGAACGCGTCGAATACAAGCTCCTCTCGCTTACCCACAAAGTTCTCACAAAATATAGCCTCCATACCTTCATAACCTCATAAATGTCCTCGCAGTACTCGCTTCATCCGTCGTTACTCCTGCTTGGCCTATCGGCCACCGACATCATCCTCTTTAAAAAATCACTGATCGCTCCTTTCGTTATGCTTCACGTTGTCTCTGGAATCAACTGCCTTTATCTTCTCGTCAACCTCATTCTGGTATTAGTTCCTCCATTTCTGACTCACCTATTCCTTCACCCATCACTTCTTCCTCTGTTGATTCACCACTCATCCATAACTCCCTCTCTCTTTCTCTCTCAGGTTAAAATCTACCTGTTTCACAAATCCTACCCTCGTAATTTCACTTCTTCCTCCCAGACTGCCTTCACGGACTTGCCTGGACCATTTCTTCTTAGCTACTTTTTGTTCTTACTTTAGTCTTTTTATATTTTTCCGTTTCTGCGCCGTGCGCTAGACTAAGCTGGCCATGTCGTCAGCTGTTGAGCGCACGCAGATATTCCGTATCGTATCGTATCGTATGACCCGAATATATAGCTTACCTATATATTCATCGTAGTCCGCCATTTTCAGGTCCTGCATTTTCAGTGGGCCCGACAGTACGTCTACCAATTTATACTGCTAGGTGAACAGGGGCACCTGTGTGAATAAGTGAGAATGACTTGCCTATATTATAGGGTAGCTGCATGTCAATGGAATGGCCGGGATTAAAACGGAATGACCTCTATATCGTAGGCCAACACCATGCTTACTGCGCCACCCACAACGCCACAACTTTGGTTTAGTATTGAGCTCGAAATTTCTGTGTGACGTATGATCGCAAAAGTTTGTAGAGGTCTCCCTTCCTTTTAGTGGTCGGATATGCATCCCATCTAATACAAAACAGCTGTCCTCTGCGTTAAACCTCTCACAAAACAATTTGATCTGTGTAGGCGTTTTCCACAATATACCAAGTTACCAACGTCACAGGATACACACACGACCCGTAAGATAAGCCCAACCGTTACCATTGTATAACGGTTGGCTGAAAACCAATCAATTGGAAAATTACGAGTTGCCATCAACTGTAACATATTAAAAACGTATATGTATAAAATAGATGTGACATAAATTATTATTTTCCACTGTCTATCGACCGTGTGATAATATACGGGACTATTTTTTGCGATCTACAACTGGCTGAGCAAAGCTATGACATCTCAAACTGTTGACGCTTCCATACATCACAGCCGCCGGAGCAGCACGAGCAGTCTTCAGTCACACCCTTTATGTGTTTTGCACACTACAGCAGTACAGCAGTACTTACTTATTGCAATGCACGCTATTGTCAAACAGTTCCGAGTAAGTAACAGAATGTCGAAAACATAAGGCTTCAACTCCGCGGCATGAAAGAGTTGCGTTTCCTCAGTATTTTCGAAAATACTCTCAGTAGTTAACCGTTGTTCTATTTCGTATGGCCAAGACAGTCAGAAATGACGGTTTGGGGGCTTAACAGGCCAACTCAGCGTCCTACGCTTTGTGGAACGGGAAATGAGTACCGAACAAAGTGCGGTGATACACTGTAGCTGAAGATCAAAAGGCAGGATGGCTCATTCCATTCGTAGATAAAGCGTGTGAGTGGCAGTGGCTGTGTGATCCCTCGTAACACGTGCTATTCTGAACGCTTTGGAGGTGAGTATAGTTACAAAAGGCGCTATACGAATGTTCTGTCTTAATCTTAACAATGCATCAAGAACGTTTGGTTGTCGGCCTGCTACCCCAAATCATCAGATGGGGGCGCTTGAAGAGATGTCCCTCCGCTCCCCAGTGTTATTGACGTGTTGAAATGACCATTACGATGACGCAAAACGACGACTGCAAACATACCGGAGAAACTGTCGAGAGGACGTGACTGTCGACGTGCGGGTGGTCTGACGTGGTCGTCGTTGTCGACTCACGTTCGACGCGAACACTCGACAGTCGTCAACATCACCGCTCGACGGCGTCACGTGACAAATTCCCGCCGCGACGACCTGCGTGACTGTCGAACGACTGTCTCTGACGACGTGGGAGTCGCGCGGTCGGTCGTACGATGTCGTATAGGACTGACGGCGATGACGGTCTTCCTCGACGACGTCGCTGTCGTGGTCGCGTCGATGCCGCTTCGCTTCGCTGCTGACTTAAGTGACAACACATGTCTACGACCGGCACCCGCCACGACACCGAGACGTCCGTGTCGTGGCGGCACACCTTGGTTCCGTTCCTCCAACTTATGAGTCGGACGATTTGGTAATTTTCGGATGGAGGTCTGGGAACGTAGCCTGCACTTTACAGTTCGTGGCAAGTTGGCAACCGATCGGCTGTAGCACCGCAGCTGGCGGTACGAGTGAATAGCAGGTGCGAGATGCCTCTTGGTCGCCTGCTCCCCCGTTGCTAGAAGACATTTTTCGATGCGCAATAATTCAAACACGGAACAAATTGGACGGTTCAAAGTGCCGCCCTCTGGTGGCCGCCACCTCGCATCTTCACCACGCCCCCTAACAGCAGCGCATGAAGCGGCCATCCGCTGTATACGCTCTATCTAACATACATCTTTATTCACCAATATACATGGTAGCAGAAATAAGAAAAACAGCAACAACCACAACAGAAAGAAAGAAAGAAAGAAACCGTATTATTGCACCAATGACTAGCATACCTTAACTAGCTGAACCTACGCTTGACAACTCATCCTTCGCCATAAATGCAACAGTTTCACATATAATATTGTCGCACGAACAGAATTTTTGCAAATATTTACGTTTTCTATCCAGGACCAGCTCTGACACTCTACGAAAATTAAGCATAGTTTGACAGTCTTTGACAACATCAACCAAGCTGGTCTGGAAAATTTTCATGAACATTCTAGTAATGATAAAGTCAAGAGAACGTATATCTCTAACACAAACCGGGCAAGCGTCCAGACCATAAGTGGACATGTGGAACAGAATGCTGACATCCCACCCTGCAGTTTATCACCCACAATGAGATGACGTTGAAATCGTTATGATCGAGGAGAACTGCAGCGCATGTAACATTACCATAACGTGAATAGGCACGATATGTTTGCAATTGATGTGACTTCACAACTGTTACAGTGGCCGGCATGCTGTATTGTGTCATTTTGTCTTGCGTGTTATCTTGAACAGTTTTACTTTGTGGCTGCACTTGCTGCGTATGTGAATAAATAACAGTGACAAACTGTTAAGTGCCGGTGTGTTAGACGAATTGACAATAATCCCGCGGTTCAATCGTCCTCCTCGCCGCAAGACGTTAGTAAGTACCACGACGTGCCGTTCTACGTCACGACGACGCCGTCATGCCGTCGCAGAATTAAGACATCAGGACGTGGACGAGCTGGGCAGAGAAGTTGGGCGATTGAGACCGGTAACCCGACACCGTGGTCACCAGTCGGTTGGCCGGATGTTGACGCGATGTCCGCTGTGTGTAGTCACTGGTCAGCTATCGGCGTGGTCAGTGGTCACTCCGTGTCCTGCTGCAATCTCTGAGGCACCGTGACACCACTTCCTTGCTGCTTGCTCTCCTCTTCTGCTATCAACGTTGTCATGACAACGCTTATTTCCCGCGTTTCTTCCAGTTCATAAGCAATATAAAACGAGTTAAATAACTTGTCCGGTTGTCTCACGTGCCTGAGCGCTTCTGGGACGGAGTTTCGTCGTCAGCATCTTGGTTATCCGGACATTCACCATACCCCGTATCATGATGAACATAGATGCATTATACAAAGTCTGAGTAAAATTTCCTCTAAAACAGTTTGTCTGCACATATCGAAAGCATATAGCTCTTTGTCATTTTCCTTCTAGCTAAAAAATTGAAATTACTACAGAAATGTGCAGTCGCATCGACATGCAGACCCACGCCGGGCGAATTTAAGCCGTTTTCCTTCAGAGCTAACCGTAGGGCTAGGGTTAGGATTTGACTTTTGACCTTTTGACCTCATGGTCAGTGTATGCCGAGGTCCTGCCATTAACTATATGTTCACCAACTTTGGTGCTGATAGATCAAACCGTTTTCCTTTTAGAGCATGGACAAACAGACAAACACACAGACAAACAGACAGACGCGACTTCACGCCCTAACCCCAAGCCGGCGGCTATATAGCCGGCGTTGGTAACTACAAGGTAAGTATAATAAAACTGCCTTATCTTAAACTTTTAATAGCGACGGCGAGACACAGAGACGGATATGTGCACAGCTCGCGGAATATGCTATATCGAGACGTATTCTGTCCTTCTGTCCGTCTGTTCTCCGTCTGTCTGGCCATCTCATTTGCAGCGAAGCGAAACAGATGAACTAATCACCAAGCATACAGCGTAGGACGGTAGGACGATATCATCTCAAGCTGCTTCACACCAAAAGTCTTGGCATCATTCGCTGCAGATTGCTAATGCATGTGGGATAGGAAAAGTCTGCGATTTTCGACCAACCTCGCTATAGCACACAAGATACATTACTATAGAACCGTAGTAGCAAGTCATATGTGATCTTCTATATAATGACTGATTACTTGGAGCAACTTTTAAGGACAATAAACCTCTACGAAAAACCTCTTTAGTGCTATGTTTCGAAAAATACACATACGAAGTAAATTATTATAAATGACCGAAAAGAAGTTTTCATTAATTGTTATTCTGCAATCGTATTTGTCCGAAAGGATTTCAAACTTCAAGGTCATTCGCGTAATCACTGTTTCATAAAATCGGCACGGCCAAATTCGGAATAAATAATAATATAAGCTATTAAACGTCTTTACATCATATAAATATTTAAATAGGGAAGATCTTTGAAAATCCAGTCAAAAAGTTGTTTCGGTGATGCTGTCATATAGTCGAATGCGGCACAGAAAGATAAATATTTCGAACTATGAGTTATTATTCGACTGGAAGCTAGGCTTTCGCCGAATATTAAATTTACTATACGGGTCAATTTAGCAGTGTTCACGCGTTCGGCTATAACTCCACCGAAAGTTGACTGATAAGGAGGAAATCTGGAGCACTCTCAGCACATTGTTGGGGGCTGACCCTGGCCAATTTTGGGCGCAATCCGCGCAATATAGCCACAGTTTGAGAGGCAGGCGAAATTTTGTTCTTTTGTCAGGTAAATAACGCACGATTATTTTCCGTAGGACAAATTTTGTGGCATTTGAACACAACAACGTCGATCGGTGAAAACTTTCGGAACAGAAAATTTTACAGTAAGGGGTCGTTTTCTAAAAAAACACAAAAATTCCTCACAACATTTGCGACTTCACGCCGTCGTAACTACGCAATGATTACAGATCGCCGGAAATTCACTAACCAATGATCTCTTTACGGGATGTCTAGTTTCCATTTTTACTGTTAGAATCAATTCACAGTCATTCCCTTAGCTGTACGCTCCGTACAAAAATGTACTTCCCAAATTTTCGGTAACGTCCGATGTGCGATATTGGGAAAATCACGTACGCCGCTGTGCTGCCTGGCGACCGATATGGAAAAAGCAGACTGAATTGGATACTAAAAATAAGTAACACGGCGAATATTGCTGACATCACTCAGTCGCAGATACGTGACACTAGGCATCGTCGAATGCAGGAAGTAAGCAGCTTGTGTACATATAGTGGACCGCTTCCAGCCGAATACTGTATTGAACAACTTTATTCACCTTGAGAGGTAGCATACAATAATACAGAACAATATAAACAAAAACAAGACAGAACAGACAGAACAGAAAAGAGACGCCACGTAACGTGCACAAAATGACGAGAATGACGATGATGATGATGGCAAAAAACTGCCAAGTAGCACACAATAAAGCGGCAACAAGCTATTGTATTGTGGGCATTAGACACAATATAGCAATCTAGATAAAAAATTATGTACACACGTAACTCTAACATATACGTGCATCTATTAGTGCATTTTGTTTTATCTGCAGTGTGCAAAAATATAATGACTTTATGCTGTGAAGTTAATTCGAAGTTTTATTGTCTGCATCGTTGACGAGCATGCATTCGTTCATCTACGGAAGTAAAAGAGACCGAACTAAACGGTGAATACAGCACAAGTCAGTGCTGCAGCTCCAGCGAGTGTAACGAGTCTGCAACGTTAAGTCTTGAGTGAAAAGACAGAGGCATTGGTGTGTAAATATTTGACATTTTTGTCACAACAGTAACGTAACTTTGGTGGGGCGGACAAAGTGAGACGGATACGATGACGTTACGCGTAGTTGTCCCTGGCAGCAGCTGCTGAGCTGCTGAACCTAATGGCGAAGCTACGTGGAACGGATGTGTCGACCGATCCAGCTACTGTGTGGCGCCGAGCCTCTGTCAAACGTCATCAGCGATCCCCGTCCGTCCGCCGGGTTCTGGTTTCTGCTCTTCCGCTCCTGCAACTAATTAGGTGACTTTTGAACGCACACCGGGGTCATTTCGGCCGGCCATCAAAGGCCCGTCGGCGGTTTAACCGACCCGACCTGGTGGCTGATGGCGCACCACCTCGGCGTGAACCGGACAGACAGTCACATGTGCCTGTCGCATGCAGGCAGCGTACACGGCGATCTCATAGCAGCTGGTCGGAGACGCTCGCTCGCTCGCTGTCGGATTAAAGAAACCAAAACAAAGACGAACTTCTCTTCAAACAGTTTACACCAGTCGCCGGCCGTGCCCGCCTGCGCGGTCATTCCGCGGACATACTGCTAATAGCTTAAGCGTAGTCGACCGCTGTACGCTAATACACACGACACAACACTCCGTCTAAAAACCGGTGACACACCGGCCAGAAATCGGCACCGAAGACCGGCGTTAATATGTGGCGTTCGATTTTAGTGGTCCAGGTAGAGAAATCAGTCCGATGTATGTGTTTGTGTGTCCCGACAATAACTTTTAAGTAAATAGGCCTAACCTCTGACCTAGATATCTGACATGCTGATTCATACTGACAACACGTTTATTGTGAGAAAAAGCCTAAAACGTTAACGTACAAAGTTTGCAGTTTGCAATAAGGTTACTTGAAGACCGGCAAAGTACCTTATTTTACATAGAAAATAGCTGAACTAAAAGGACCATGACGTCTCTGAAGGGCATCGACAATGGCGGTGTTTGATATATTATAAATTTTATGGTCTGTAGCATCGATGTGAAACTAGAAAAAAACGTTTAAAAAACTTTGAAACGTAACAAAACAAAAAAAAACGTTGGCAAACGTTGCATAGAACATTCTCGTATTACGTTCAACTCCTATGATTAATGCATAATATGCCTCAGTACACGATAATTTGAGCTATGCAACTTAATTTTGTACTTATCACTTACATTATTTCTGACAGGTATAACAGCTATTTAGTGAGTTATTAATAGGCCAACATGCAGTTATTCAGGATAATTGACTCACACAAGAAGAAATAATATTATTTGGTTTATGTTTTTCTCCGAAAGTGTTCTCGTTGAAATTTTCAATATCTGTAGGCATATGCTGATTTGATAACGTATATTTTAAATATCAAACTTTAAAATAAAAAATAAAGCATTAAATGTAACAGATAAAAAACGTAAAACGTTTTTACATCTATGGTCTGCAGTGGTCCCATGACAGGTCATTTACGATTTAATATTAGTCAACAAGCAACATAACTTAAACATTTATATTTTCAAGGCACCGAAATTATAAAGGTTTCAAATAGCTGAAATGACCCTTCAGATGTCATTCAAAGTCATTAGAATGCAGCCGTTAGGCATATCATACTTGACTTGCAACAATTCCTTATGTTGTATAGCGAGGCACTGGTCAAAAATTGCAAATCCCTATTTGAGAGTAGGCCTAATTCTACTGAAATTTCACCATGACCTTTTGAGTGACAAAACTCGAGCCCAATAGTACCAGGGGCCACAACTGCTTGATAACTGATTCAGTCACCACGATACAATATAGAAGTGTGACAGACGGACGGACAGACGTCTCGACAGCATACACCGCACGTGCGAAGAGTGCTGCGCGGTAAACACGATGAGAGTGCATTTTGTAATATTTGTGGTAAGCAGACATACAGTATATTCGCTGTAAGCAAGTACACCTATAGAGATTACATTAATTTGGAAGATGAAAGCATTCGAAAGAAACGACAAATTTTAAATTTTCATTGTTGTTGTTATTTTGCCGTCTATTAAAATTGGCCAAAAACCGAATACGTGTTAGCAGTACTTAATTAATTTTCAAATTATTACAAAATATTAATTTTTAACCACTTAGGGTGCAGATAAATCAGCCAACAGTTATTTCTGTAGTGAGAGAGAGAGGGGAAAGCATTTAAAACTGTACGGTGAAATTCTTTATGCTAAGAACAATTTTACAACAAACGTACATTTTGCTCAGATTTTTGACACTATCTTCGTTGCGATATAGACAAATGTACAATGTTATGGGGACTGTTTCTTTGACCCAACTTGAGGCATGGCGCTTGTGTGAGTGTGGATTGTACAGATCAGCCTGACTGCCTGTAGCCTAACAGCTTTCCGTTCACCTGCCGACACCTGTTAATAGTCTAAGGTTAAGGTGGCTGTCAGTTCTCTGCCGAGCCCTGGCTTGCCTCCGAGCAACTCAGTAGGCCTACTGCGTGCGCAGAGGTCTTGTAGCTGCATCAGCAGCAGCATGCATAGCACTCCTTTCTCTCCTCATCGCTGCTGATTCATTTTCTTGCTACCTACATCATCGTGATATCAGCAAGCCGCCCAATCAGCTGCTGTAACCGCCAGCGATGCCGAGGTCACGCTGTTAAACACCTGACAATTCGGTTCACCATTATTGGGACGATTTGGCGCAGACCCGTTATATTTAAATTGCTAAAATTAAAACCATAAGCTGAAAGAAGCCAGCACTCGTGCAATGAGCCACGACAGCCCTGTTTTGGTGACCTTTTTGACCCCAAAATAAAGGGCTTCCCAGAACTCATCGTGGAATATTTGTATGACAAGTTTGGTTATCCTAGCTGCATCAGTTTTTTTTAGATATTGTGTGTAAAAAAGACAAACCGACAAACGCCGGTGAAAACACCACCCCCGTGACTGCCGTCTGTCGTGTGTAATGAGCCTATCAATTAAAATAAAATAATATTTATAATCCATCTGCTATCCAAATAAATCGCCTGCCATGCTTTATAATGTAAAAATATACTAAAATAGTATAATATTACTTAAACAA
>Ga0209780_1001181_pt1 | contig 16650 bp, 14 predicted proteins | sample WorMetexBAHAMAS2_FD_187384 | JGI IMG/M metagenome (GOLD analysis project Ga0209780, IMG submission 187384) | Marine gutless worms symbiont microbial communities from Max Planck institute for Marine Microbiology, Germany - Inanidrilus exumae... | ecosystem: Host-associated > Annelida > Digestive...
ATGCATGTATTCAAAATTTCCTCTGGAATCTGACAGTGACAGTATTTTGTAAATCAGTCTACATTTGCCGAAGTTATGATCAAAAGTCGAGCATATTGTTTTTTTTTTGAGACACAGTGTAGTAATAAGTGATTTGTTTTGTGCAACATCGTAGAAGTATTTCCATGTAAAATATTAAGTCAAATTTTGTTTATGACTCTTACTGTGATATGCATTTTAAATCAGTTTTGTAGATGTCATATACATTAATACCATTGAAAACATGTTGCTTGTTAGCAGCATTTATTATGTTTTCTCTCTTGTAGTAAGCATGTGCAATGTACACACCTACTAAAGTGGGTCTCAAATGTCTGTCCGTCCATAAGAAGTTTCTTCGATTTCTATGAATTTGGCGTGTAGGTGGAGGTTGATGAGTGATGCACGATGGTATGCAGTATGACCCGATTCAATGTCAAGGTCACGAGCTGTTAAAAGTTGGAAATCCATTTTCAACAGCTATCTCCGCCATCTTGATGGCCTCGGTTAGCGAGTTCGCCTCGGCTTTGTTTCTCCACTTGTTGCAGAAGAGAATCTTTTAGGATAAGCGGCACAGGTTTTGTAGAGGCCCAATGTCTTTCCTTTCACCCAACCAGCAGAGTCAGAGCACTGATGGGAACATGAAGCACTGTCTCAGCAGCCTGGCATCGTCCTTACTTCATCCATCATCAGACTGCTGAGAGACACAATGCTGCTGCCTTTATGCCATCTCTCGGACACCGTCACCAGTATGTTGATGCGTTAATAATAAACTTGCAGAATCTTTGGACGATGCTCGACAAGCACCAGTCTCCGCCACTGATGCCTGATGAACAGATGATCAACTATGAAGACTTCCGGACGGTCGCTGCAGTGTCAAGTGAGAAGAGCAAGTAAGAACAAGTTGTACATTTTCCACCGTTGTATTGTTAATAATAATCTGTGATGCTCCTGTGTAGCATCATCGTGCTGAATAGGAATAATAGTAAAGATGCTTTTGTGAATAATCAGCTATTTGGATCACCATTCACCTACTGCAAAACAGCCTTTACAGATGTGATTTTTTTCGTACAGTTGTGTAGCAGTTGACAAAATTTCAACTGACAGTCTGTCACACTGTCACTCTGCAACAGCCGAGCTTTTAGTTAGTGAAGGGCAGTTTGTCAGATGGAGGCGTGGCTGTTGTTGGAAGACAAGCTGTGCCATCATTAACAATGACAGTAGCAGGACAACAACTGCTAGCTGGACACACTGTGGAAGGACTGCGAGGGCAACTGTCACATGACATCCAGCTTCCCCCACACCTCTGCATTGTTTATGATGCTGAAAACTAAATTTCATTAATTTTTCAGAATTGGAACATTTCAGATATAGTAATTTGCCATATTGGCTTTTAGATGTTATGTAACTTCACGAAACTATGTTAAATTAACAAATCCTTAGACTCTTCATTTCCATACTGTAATCACAGGACATAGCAAACAGCTGGCGGTCGCTTAGCTTCTATTTTAGTTAAAACAACAGTTAAGCACACTGAATACATCAAGGCGTTGTTGGACTTCCACAGTTAACAATTCAGTTAGTTGACTTTGCTATTAGCAAGCTGATTATTCGGCACATTAACTCGTTGGTGAGTTAAATTCTGCTGTCTGTGAATTTGCCTCTCTAAGAATAGGCATTTCAGCCAGTTTACCTCGTACCTTTTGGAACATGGTATAATGGTATAGATACCACCAGAGAGAAGTGTGTATGCTACATTTATATTTGGAAGTTACTTGACCATGATGCGTTGTGACTGTTTAGTTTATTTGCACCTTAGAAATATTCTTACCATAATGGTATGGCGATGGTGCAGGTAAAATACCATTGAGGCGTTGCTCCCTAATCCGAATGCACTAGTTGCTGTTAGCAAGAGCATGCGATGCGAAATTTTAACTGTTTATCAACTAACTATGTACTTTAGAACGTATTTCATTGAACTCCAGATGTATTTATTGATTATTGTTGTTAACTAGTAAGAAGTCGAAGAAATGATTTTTGTTGTGTTGTGTTGTTATATACTCAGACCGTTCTTTAAAGCATCGGTATTTGCAAAGTTGTTGACCAACGATCCATATGGTCGGATATCTGTCATGCATTTCTTCAACTATGTAATGCGGAAGGTTTGGCTGCATCAGACACGTATTGGATTGTCTCTCTATGATGTTGCTGGTCTTGGCTACTTGAGAGAATCGGTATGTGTCCTGTAGTTGTTGGGTGTGATTTTATAGAACATGATCATAGAGTTTTTAAATCACTCGATTATATTTGTGCATGTGATTTGCTCCATCAGAGCTTTATCGCCATTGCTTGGGTGTCGTGAGAGATATTTATCTGGCACGTAAAAGTCTCACTTTATCAGTTTTCAAATATTTTTGCCACACAACACTATGCTACCATGGTTGATGCTATGGCCTTATGTCCACTTATGTATTTCTGCGTGTCTGGGTGTCGGTCAGAAGTCGGTCTTATATTAGAACGGCTAAACATATCATTAGGCAAACAGTGCCACATGATAGCATGTAGAGACATAGTTACAATGGAAGACTAAGCAAAAATCGTGTGTGGCCTATTGGGTAACTGGACACTTCGCCTACGGGACACTTCGCCTACTGGACAGTTCGCCTACTGTTTGGTCATTTCGCCTACTGGACACTTCGCCTACTGGTCATTTCGCCTACGAGACATTTCGCCTACTGGACAGTTTGCCTACAGATATTACACATATGATTTTATTTTACTCTGGTAGTGTTGTTGGTAAAATGAAGAGCAATCTATTGGCAAACTGACCAGGTAGTAGGCGAAATGTCTAGTAGGCGAACTGTCCAATAGGCGAACTGTCCAGTAGGCGAAATGACCAGTAGGCGAAGTGACCAGTAGGCAAAATGACCAAACAGTAGGCGAACTGTCCAGTAGGCGAAGTGTCCCGTAGGCGAAGTGTCCATCATTCGCCTATTGTATAGCACAAATCATCTGGAGTGAACTGACGGGTCACTTTAGCATACATGCTAGCAACGAGATGGGTACACATACATTGGAAAGCACTTGTGGCTTGTAATTCTCCCTGAGAAAGCAAGGGTGTATGTTTTTGCCAGCATTGGTTTGTGCATCTGTGTATGTGTGTCTGTCTGTGACCACGATAACTATAAAGATTGTAGATGGATTTGTACCAAATTTTATGGGAAGGTTCCAGTGGGGAAAGGGAAGACCAAGTTCGTGTTTCGTCACGATCGGTAGAGGGATGTGGAAGTAACAGTCAAAAAACTTTGTAAACCAGGAATGTTTACATTTTATACTTCTAATGGTAGGTGTGGCAAGTGTTGACAAGTTTTGGCGACAAAAACCCCCAAATTACGCTTTCGCGGGGAGTTGTACTTTCTCAGAGTACTTTGCATCTAGTTTTATCTGCAATAGCTGAGCTTCTTGTTTTAGTGTGTAACAATTTTGTGCTAATTTTCAAGCAGTACGTATGCTGATGCTGAAAGTCAGAACAGTGTAGCCGTCTTGATTACATTGTATATTGCATTTCTATTTATCAGTGAGAATTTTGTTATAAAGTAGAGAATGAAGAATGAAAAGCGAAAAAATGTTACAAAGTTTAGATTTGATGTAGGGTCTTATTATTGGATAGTGTATTTACAGACGTAAAAGCCAGACATAATTATTTCTTAAATGTTTGCATGTTTTTGCCAGTGAATGTTTCACTAATGTTAGTTGCAAATTGCTGTGTGATGTAGGATTTAGAAAACTACATTCTCGAACTAATTCCTACGCTACCTCAGGTAACTACATTACTTGCATAGATTGTAGGCCCTATGCATGCAGTGTTCACAACATGCATGTCAAACTAAGATAGTATATATATGCCATATAAAGCTGGATAACGTGACTTATCCAGCAACAGCTCGATGGTGTTATTGGTTTAAGCCATCTGAATCTGCACTGAGAAGAGCCATTCATGCGAGTCACGGTTAATTCATCTGTAAATAAGTAAGTAAGTAAGTTTATTTGTACATGGCGCACCTAACTATAGCGTCACAAAGCGCCGTGGTCTCAAGCAACCGTTTAAACTGTTCAAGGCTGTCACACAGCCGTGGATGGATTGGCAGCATGTTCCACACGTGTTAGTACCCTATGGTTATTTGTTGACCAAACTTTGGTCGGTGCCACGTTGCACCAACGAAAACGTTCATCAGCTAAACTCTCGTTAGCTAGCTGTGTGCTGACCCAGTTGCTGATACTGCTATTGGCTGACAGGTGTCACGTGACCTGCTGCCATTGACAATGGGTCACTTTATCTTTCCGCTTAAACTAAGTTTTAAACTTGGTTTTAGACCAAAGTTTGGTCTAAAACCTAATTAGCATAAAAATATAAAGTGACAACGTATTCGGTTTTAACCCTGGTTTAAAACTTAAGTTTAAAACCGAACTTACCTATTTTTCCTCTTAAGTACGGTTTTAAAGTTAGGTTTTAGACCAAAGTTAATCTGAACAATTCGGTTTTAAACTGAACTCACCTAATGCTATTATATAGGCAGATCTGCTTAAACTCTAGTCTTTAACTCCGTTTTAGACCAAATCCACTTTACCTTTCGGATTAACCGTGTAAACACAAACATTACTTTAAAACCAAAGTTAATCTGAGCTTTGGTCTAAAACCGGATTTAAAAGTCCAGTTTAGACTTTGGTCTAAAACCAAGTTTAAAGTGACCCAATGTATGATTGGCTGAGATGCTGTCAGCTGGTTGTGTATAAGAATGGCGGATGCCAGTTGTTGAAAAAGATTGGCAAACATTAGTTCCACTAAACAATAATTGTTGCTCGTTCTTAGTGCTGTGCGGTTCTGGATTTTTATCAGTCGGTTCGGTTTCGGTTCATTTGGATTAAAACCGCGGTTTTAGTTTTGGCTTCGATTTCAAAACGGTCACAGCACTACTTTTAATAAAAAGTATAATCAGCCTTTAACTTGCCTACGCAGCGCAAATAAACCTGCATCCCCTCAGCAAAGCTCAACACGACACAGCAGGTGGGCAATTAAGGCCAATTAGCGTTAATCAGCAGACCCGCTGGGCACGACGCATTGAACGTCGTTGCGCCTTTTAATTGGCGCGGTAGATCTGCCTTAACACAACCGAATTTCTGTCCGTGGAGTATCTGAAATAAAACCGTTAGTTAGCCTGCAAAATTTGGAGGTTTCGGTTTTGGATTAAAACCGCGGTTTCGGTTTCGATTTCAAAACCGTCACAGCACTACTCGTTTTAATGCAGAGTGACAAAGATGTGAAGCAGTGCAGAAGTAAGCAGTAAACAGACACAAATCACATTCATCAACCATATTTTTTAAACATGTGATTTAACATGAGATATTTGTGCGCATACCAATTTTACAAGAATTTCATGAGGCGGTCATGGCAGAGCAGTAGTAATTTTGTGAACTTTTGCAGTTTATTTAACATGTACCACTATTATACTGTGACTACTGCTACTACTTGCAGCCCTAATAGACCCCATTCTGCTGATCTCCAGAGGTTCTCTTTGAAAACAAGTGGAGGAGGATCCAAAGGGGGAACCAGCTGAAACAGGATTATCTGGAAAAACAACAGTTAAATGGCATTGGGCTGTCCATAAAGGACGTCAACAAAAATTTGGTAATTTTTAGCCTTTTCTCCCCCTTGTCCGCTTTTGTCCGCATCTGGCTGACCCACCTGCTCTCTCCACCATGCGGATATCATGCAAGCAGTGTGTGGGCCGCTAGAGATGTATGGCTTGTGGCTGACCCACCGCTAACTGATTCACGGGTTCCATGCCACAGACCAGTGAGCCACAGACAGCAGACGTCTAGCGACCTGAGTGGTCTGTTAAGTACCGCCAGAGCCGTCAAAAGGAAAAAAAGGAAAAGAAGAGTATTTATATAGCGCCTTTTATATACTAAGTATATCTCAAAGCGGTCAGGCATGGATCGCACAGTTTTACCTGCAAATACACCATGCCTGCCTTTCCTTCATAAGCGATTCACCAGATGGCGCCACCTCTAACTGAGGTAAGAGACACCCGATTGCAGCTTACTGCTCATCTATCGACCCCGAAGTGATGAAAGGCTGAGTTTGCCTGGTTGATTGACCTATAGCGGACGCTTTACCCACATAAGTGGTCACACGTCCACAACAGGTCGAGCGCAGGACAGAGAAAGTTCGCCGGCCAAAGACCGACGTTCTACCACTGAGCCACGCTACCAACCGTATGGGGTGACAAGAAACGCTGTGCAGCTGCTCACCAGCATGACAAGTCTTAGTGCGATACTGAGTTGCGGACGTCCACATGCAATCAAACCCTCCCCCCTTCTTGTCTGCATCTGTTTGCATCTGAGCCAACTCTTCCTGTCCCCTCGCTGTGGACGTCTTTTATGGACGACCCCCATGAGAGTAGCAGCAGCAGCAAGTCTTCTTTTCCAGAGTTGCAGCAAGTTGGGCCAGGTAGCCGGAGGAGAAGCTTTGATGTAAATGAAGCGATTTTTTGCAGCGTCAAAGCACTGAAGAGATCATGAAGCATTTATGCTGACCAAGACCTCTGCTGTTGGCTGCCCAACGCGAGTACCTTAATTATAATGTGTCCGAAATGTCGCTATGATACTGTGATCTCTGTCCACAGCTTGACGGTCTGGAAAAATCCTTCTACTCGTTCTACATCTGTACTGCTGTCCGCAAGTTCTTTTTCTTCCTCGATCCTTTGCGGACAGGACGTGTGCGAATCCAGGACATCCTGGCCTGCAGCTTTCTCGACGATTTATTGGAGGTATGTTGCGTTTACCTGAATTTTACATAGTCTTTATAAGAACTTTTAGTACATTTTTATGCATGCTGTGCTTTTATAACTTACCAAAGTTGGCTTTGGTTTTTGTGTATCTGTGTGCAATTGTTGCAAGAGTTATTCTGATGTTATTGTGGTGAATGGTGTTGTCTGACTTCTAGCTTAGAGATGAGGATCTTCCAAAAGATGTGCAGGAGTCAAACTGGTTCTCCGCTCCATCTGCTCTTCGTGTGTATGGCCAGTACTTAAATCTGGACAAAGACCATAATGGAATGCTAAGCAAAGAAGAGCTCTCGAGGTATTTATGTTGCTGTGCTTCAGTTCATTGTGGTACATTGTACAACATACCAATAGTTATTCAAGTATTTAGTAAGACTTACATATTTAGGTCGACTCTTCGATAGAGTCGACCTAATAAAGCTGGTCGTAAATGTCCGTTTATACGTCCGTACGTGAGTACATGCATATGTACGTCTGTCCGTCCGTCCACAAAAAGTTTCTTCAATTTCAGTGAAATTTGACATGTAGATAGCGGTTGACGAGTGATGCATGACGATATGCAGTTTGACCTGATCCAAGGTCAAGGTCAAGGACACGAGCCCTTCAAAGTTGGAAATCCGGCCGTTTTCAAAAGCTATCTCCTTCGCCATTTACAATGGGAGCTGGCAACTGACCATGGATTCTTAAACTACGGCACAATATCTAAATTCAGTTGGGTCGTATTTTTGAAATGCAGCGAAGTTTTTGTGTCACGTGACTTTGAAGTTGGCACAAACGTCAGTTGCGAAGAGTCGACCGTCAGTCCCCATATGGGGCTTATTTTTTCAGTATTGTTAGTAGTCAGGTGATGTGTGCAGAATGTTTAGTAATCAGAACTTTGATATCTGAAATAAAAGTGTTATTACAGTATATATGGCTCAGTGCATTGTCAGACTGTAATACTAGGTATGGAACTGGAACTCTGACCAGTGTCTTTCTTGATCGAGTCTTTCAAGAATGTTTGACATACGATGGTGAGATGGACTACAAGACATATCTCGATTTTGTTCTTGCTCTCGAGAATCGAAAAGAGCCACAGTCATTGCAGTATATGTTTCGTCTGCTGGATGTTCAGAGCAAAGGCTGTCTGAACATATTCGATTTAAACTACTTTTTCCGGGTACATATTTATAGTTTGTTCATTTTCATGGACTAAGTTGATTTTGTATAACATTTTTGTAAGTCATTTTTGTGAAACTGGAAATGTTAAGTCATTACTTGCAAATGTTTTTCTGGTTCTATTGCAGAACATTTTATTTGGAATTCATATAATTGATGTTCATACTTCATTTAATGCGATATTGGATTTACTAAAAACACAGCCCCATACGGGCTCCGGGACGGTAATGCACGCCGATTCATGTGTTGATTTTGGCACTATATGGATTGTTTGTTTATGTGTTTACTTAACTCCATTCGTCACTTTCTTCCTTATTTTTTTTCTTTCCTTATCTTTCTTACTTATTTACTTCCTTACTCGTTTTCTTACTGACTTATCTACCTACTCCTTCCAGAATAGATGCATTCTGTTTCCAGGCCGGAGGTCGTAGGAGGCGACCAAACCTGGCTTTAGTTTTTTGTGTGTTAATTTTATGGTGTAGTGTATTTTGTTATGGATGCATGTTTGCTTTTGTTGTGTTTGTTTTCGTTTTTTATTACTAAGCCAAGACATTGGCTGGAGAGAACGTCTACAAAATGACCTATTTTGTGTCGGGTGGGATGTATACCTTAACTCAGTCCATCAATCAATACTAAAAATACAGCACTAGAAAGTGTAATAACAATAACTATTGCAAAACATAGAACAGAGAGAAATGCAGAAATGAAAAAGAAAGACCAGTTTGCAGGGGAGCAAAAATGTGTGACAGTGATCAGTCTCAATAAGTCACATCACATAACAGATATGGGGTGTAATCTGGTGCTCCCCCCCCCTCCACCAGACAACATCTGAGCTCTGGTGATTGCCTGGAAGGTAAGAGGGGAGATTATTTGACAGCTCTGTGCTGTTGTGCATCATAATTGTGCACATCGTATGCACATCTATATAATGAGCAGTTCGTACACGGTCGACTGGATTGGGCTTTGATCTTGCTTGGCTTAGCTGTCTTTTGAGCACCTCTGTGTCTTAGCTTTTTTCTTTACCTTTTAGTGTGCTGAGCCTGTGGGATTGGCCCTTGACCTGGAAGACTATCATCCTGTTACACTGTTGGTTGTGTCATCTGACCTGTAAAATCGTCTCCGATATGACCTATAATGTGTGGAGTGGGACGTTAAACCCTACAATACCATACTGTGTAATCTGTTGCAGCAAGACATATTTAAAACCGTAACTGCTGTGCTGTATTTATTATAGTTTGGTGACAAATTTTTTCATTTAGTTATATGCATCTCGTGTATAATCTCCCTGATCAGGCAGTAATGTAGTCCTAACGACATTGCGCATATCATATCATAAAGTGAACAAAAGTTGTATTAATGGCAACAAAATTATTTCTTTCATTGAACTGACCACATTGTAATGTGAACAGTGGCAAAAGACGAATTTCACGGTGTAAAGTGAACACCATCTGGAACCATGCTAATGACCTGCTGAAACATCAGATTAGATTGATAGACAAACAGATAGCTTTATTCTAACACACTGGAACAGAGTATGTCTAGTTGCAAATTTTATTAATCCAATGACTATATAAAATGCACTCAGATTTAAAATATCGCATTCACTAAGCAAATCACAGCATGTAGTGAAGAAAAGTCAGCCAAACCTGCCATTATGTTTCCTTAAGTGGTGTCTATTTTCTACAGTGTGTAATTGCTGGTTCTTCGATTTCCAATCACTTATTTTCAACACCCCATCGTGTTCAATTTTTAATGTGTGTCATTTTGAATTAAATTGGAACATTCACAAGGTTAATATTATGACAGTAGTGTTATATGAATTAATTTTAATTGTCTTTGTATCACAAATTGTGAATGCTTGAAAACAGAGTAATTTTTATAGTGCGACGCTATGCTAGTGAGGTATATGCTGTTGCCAGCTGTCTGTGTGTTCGTCCATCTGTCTGTCTGTCTGTCACAAGTCGACACTGTATGAAAATGGCTAAATATAGGATCACACAAACAATGCCATACAATAGTAAAGGGACTCTAGTTTTCTGATTCCAGAAATCTCAGCGAAATTCAATGGGGTTATCCTCTGTGGGGACGCCAAATAGAGGTGGGGCAGGTTAAAATTGGCGATTTTTGACCAACATCTTGCTGTATCTTAGAAATGGTACAAGATAGGGATATAGTTACTGTGGAACACTAATAGGAAGTCATATGCACTCTGTTGAATGGCGCTATTTCCAATGACCTTCAGTGACCCCTAACTACCCCCGAAACCATTCCATTTCACTATTTTGTATCGCCTTTCGTATCTTCGTAGTGGGTAGGACACTCCAAATTTAGTAGATAGGTTGATCGTAGCAAATGCTTGCCCATGGATGGCAAACTAATTTTGAACGGAGCGTGGTCAGGTCACGTGAAGCATTTAAATTTTGGTGGGCACCAACCGTATCCGGAATGGCTGAAGCTAGAGTGGTCAAATTTTGCATGCATGTAGGCTGTGTCAAGTACCAGCATAAGGATGACAAGTCACCATTAAAAGGGCGTGGTCAGAATCACGTGACCCATTAAATTTTGATGCCCCCAGTGACATCTATGGAACGGCTGAAGCTAGAACCTTCAAATTTTTGCATGCAGGTAGACTGTATCAAATACTAGCCTACGGTGACAAACCACCCCTCATGGTCAGAGTTGCGTGACCAATTTATTTTAATTTTTTGCCCCAATCATATCTTTGTAATTGGTGAGGCTGGGCAGTTTAAATTTTGTGTACTGATTGATACAGAGGAGTACGAATACATGCATGATATATTATTCGCACGTGACCTCTTTAAATTTTGGGAAATAAGTGATAATATCTCGTTAACGGTGCAAGATAGAGACATAGTTGCAACGGAAGACTAATAGGAAATCTTTTCTCATAAAATCTGAGTCTGTATGTGGTTTATCGAATTGCACCATTGCCAATCCCCTTGAATGACCTTGTAACCTTTATAACTTCAATACCACGTGAAATATAGCACAAATGTAATAACATAGCGCGTCATGCGGTCCGTCTGTGGTAGCTGAGCTTTTTGTTGTTGATGGTATATTTATAGACAGAATGTTACAGTTTCATATATACCTCCTCAGCATCAAGATCATTTCAGTGTGTGTGAAATTACGGACTTTGACAATTTCAAAAGGTTTTTCATGTCATGCACATGTCACTGTTTTGTAGGCGATTCAAGAACAGATGAAGCTACACTCTCAAGAGCCCGTATCATTTGATGATATCAAGAATGAGATTTTTGATATGGTCAAACCAAAAGATCCACTGTGCATCACATTCCAGGATCTCATCAAATGGTTTGCATGTTATTTTGTTAAAATTCCGTGATAAGTCTATTTGCATATATACATTTATGAATTTTTACGTAATTGCTGTAAAATGTCTTCGAGCAAAAGACGAGCATAGTGTATGGAAAGTATAATCTATTTTGTCACTTGCTTAGATGTAGTGTTTCTGCAATCTGCATCATGTGTGATATTGTCAAAATGCATGGATCTTTTTGGATTTGATCCCCTGGCGCATACTGAAGTGTTTGTTTTATATTAAATTTTGTCTGTACATTATAGTGGTGTAACATTTTTGACACTGAAATGGGCACTCTGCATTTGTCATGCCTACACCCTGGCAGTAAGTTTTTTTCTCAATTCATGAAGTTTTTCCCCAACCATTGACACTGGTGTGAATTAATGACTGTGGGCATGAAGGACTTTTGCAAGAAAAAGATGCATCATCAAAAGTGAGTGTGAAACTAAAAAAAATAACTTTTCTGTTTGATGGTTAAAATATACTACCGGTACTTATGTGCTTTAGGGCCAGTTTTTCCACTGCAAATTAATCTTCCATTAACATTAATGGGAGATTAACTCCCACTTAACGTTAATGGGAGATTAATTTGCAGTTGTAAAATCAGCCATCAATAAATGGTATTTGAATTTTTTTGTGCAGTAACTGTTTTTTTTCCAAATACAGGGCAGTTGTAACTAAAGTCGTGTTATTAGACTTTTCTGGTGCTGTTAGTGATTAGTGTCTTTCATGCAATGATACTGTTTGGTTGGGTATCATAAAGTTGATCGTGCCTATGAAACACACATACACATACAAACCTTTTAAGCTGTTACTGACCATGTGAACATGTGGTAGTCAGCTGCTTTCTTCATTTCTTTTTTTCACATGATCCAGATCTGTGCTTTCTCCTGGCACAGATCGGTACCGTTTAGACCGTGACAGTTCACACTATCTTTTTTTAACAGGCAATGCCACAAACCTGGAAAATGGTCGTCATGCTGTACCAAAGTATGTATGAGGGGCGTTCAAAAAGTTTGTAGATGGATACAGTTAGTCACAAGATATCTACGTCATACTTTTGTCACTTTTCAACATGCACTCATGAAACTGAAATGCACTTGGTCCAGCATTTCTGCTTCTATAATATAAGTAAAAAAGTAAGTAAGGAAATTAATACACAGTGCCTATAAATGTAGGGTTGGTATCTGACAATATTTTAAATCTTATTTTCTAAACTGAAGGAATTTATGAAAAAACGCGAATTTGCAGACGACGACGATGTTATCTGTACGGCAGATTGCTAGCTGGAAGAGCAAGATCAACAATTCTTTTACAACAGAATCCGAGCTTTGTAGAAATGTTGGACCAAGTGCATTTCAGTTGCAGGAGTCTATGTTGGAAAGTGACAACATATGATGTAGATATCTTGTGATCAACTGTGTCAGTCTATGAACTTTTTGAACGCCCCTCGTACAATGTACGTGTGCATGCAGACAGTATCTAAACTCTGCAGATTGTGTTGCACTGTCCATTGCTGACTGGTCTCATGAGTGCTGCGATGGTTTTGACAGCAATAGTGGGCACGTAGTAGTGAGCATACTCACAGACCTGCAAGAGTTTTGGACGTACGAGAACCGCGAGGTTCTGCTGCCGGATACAACAGCAGCCGCTGCAGCGGCCGCTGTGATTAACTCCGAAGCCAGTACCAAGATCTGACGAGCTGGTATAGTCACTGATGCCGTAGTTTGATGTTATCTGTGCTTCTTGCATTCGGGCTGCAACAGGTCGATTTTGGTGCTGATGCTCAGGCAGCTGCTGTGGGATTAATAACTATCTTGTCTAGTCTTTGTTGTGTGGCACAAGTGCAATTAATGTGCTTACGTTAAACAGTTGGCTTGCTCTTCTGACTGTTTTTTATGTGCGTGTTAATTTTAGGCCGTATCGCCTGCACACAGTGCATAAGATGCGGCCTGTTGCTACAGAACGTCATACATAGCATGGTCTGTCTGTCTGTATGTCGGTCACACGGATCTGCTGTGCAAATATGAATGAACCGATCAAGATGCCGTTTGGGGATAGACTCTTGTGGGTCCAAGGAACTACATGTATGTTAGATAGGAGTCAAGATAAGCTGTGAGGGGTGACAGGTCGGCGATGCGGCCTTTTGCCAAATTATGTTGGACACTTCTTTATCATAAGCAGTGGCTCCATACTGTGCTTGTTGCATACATTTTTTGTTGACTTTTATGATGTACACAAAAAATTAATTACTAATAGTATATTTATATTTCTAGTGCTGGCGTCGGAGATCCAACATAAAGGGAGCAATGCCCCTCATTTCATGAGTCAGACTGTGGCTGAAGAGACACGAGTGGTCGGGTGGCAGGAAGGACATCCGGCAAGTTAAAAAACCATTCCACTAATGCCCAAAGGTTCTCTTCTGTAACAGTGGGGTTCATTGGGCCTGAGGTTGAGCATTATGACGTAATGTAAAACGTGGATACTGTTGCCAAAGGGCTGGCATGAAGACGGCAATGTCCTTCCCTCAGAAGTCTGGTGGTGGATGGAGAAAAAATGAGGCCAGTGGCTAATTTTTCCTGTTTGGTATGGCGACAAGAAGGGAATCCAACTTGTAATATACCAATCACCAAAGGTTTTCTTCCAGAACAACTGGGTGGTCCAACTAACCCAGGTTTGCCTAGACAACGGTCATTAAAACAGGTGCTGGTAACGTGTGAGCTACGTGACACATCCATGTGGGCACGTGTGTGATTTGTGCTGGTCATATTGAGTTGGGTTCGTTTGGGCCAAGCGTTACATGTGCCTTGCAATTCCTGCTAAATTGGAATATTTGCACCTTTCGGACATTTGCTGTTATCGGAGCCATATTGGTAACATTTTGCAAGAACTGCCATATTATTGGAATGTCAGAACAACTGTGTTCAGGCAGCAAAGGACATCTTGTACTTTGAATTTTGTTAGATATTCTGGTGAATTGTGCTACAGTGGCAGAGCCCATCCGTAATTGCAGCTTGTCAGTCTTTGAACTTTATTTGATGCATTATGTGCTAAGCTTAGAGCCCTATAACACATAAGCCATGCTAGCATCAAAAACACTCAACTGCTGTCTACATGTCAACCTAATGGTCACCTAAATCTGCTAAATGATGTCAGAAGGTCTTCCCGTTTGGTCTGTTGAATTAAAGTGTTAACTAACACATTAATTGCGATTAAAAAAATTAACGCCACTAAATTTTTTAATGCAAACTAATCACACCGGTAGCAAGATTCAGTGCAATGCTCAATATAATCGAACTTTTCTCCGATTAATGCAATTTTTTAACAAAATTAATCGGTCAACAGCCCTCTTAACATTGGATCCCTGCTAAATAATGTACAGTTTAAAATGCAAAAGTTTGATGTATATGGTTTATTAGGCCATTATTGGTAAGGTATTGGTGCCAGAGAGCCAATTTATGGGTGCGTTGGCCTTACCTTGGGAGTCACTTTGTTTATCAAGGAAGAATAAGGCCAGTAAGTGCTTATTCTGTGGTTGTAGTCAGTGATTTCAGTTTCTTTCAATGCTTTGACATGATTGGGCGGGCCGCAGGAAGGGCGTGCAGACCGTGAAATAACCCTGCTGCTATTATCATAGCTTTACGCTTTATTTTGTTATATAGTAGTGCTTACTGTACTTCTCGTTGCAACTGATTTTATTAGGTCGACTCCTCCGAGTCGACCTAATAAAGAGGGTCTCAAATGTCCGTCCGTACGTGTGTCCGTACGTCCACAAAAAGTTTCTTCAATTTTTATGAAATTTGGTATGTAGGTAGACGTCGACGAGTGATGCATGACGGTATGCAGTATGACCCGATCCAAGGTCAAGGTCACGAGCCGGAAATTCAGCCATTTTCAAAGGTATCTCCTCCCCCCATTTATAATGGGGGCTGACAAGTGACCACGGAATCTTAAATTGGGGGCAATACCTAAAGCTTATCGGGGCCGGATGTTTGTACTAGTTTTTGCGTCATGTGACTTTGAAGTTGGCAGTAAATAGGAGTCGACTGCCAGTCCCGTACGGGGCTAATTTTTTTAGTTATATTTTCAGCCGTCAATTTGACTGCGCTACTTGGATAGCTGCTACATTATGTGAAAGTATTCTGCTATTCAAGTAAAATGCAGTCAATTTCTGTTTAATATGAGCTGCTGATGGTGTTGCTTTTCTAGATACATCTGCATTAATTTACGGACGTTTTTCTATTAACACTTGGGTTTTTGTGAGCTATCTATCGTAGCTTAGTTTCTATGCAAGATGCTATTGAAGCATCATGTTTATCGGTGCTTGTAATGGACTTCGCTGCTGATTGCTGCCAGCATTGTCATGTAGATAGATGTGACTGAATTACTTGTTTCATGTTAACTGCGATGTTGCAGTTTGCCACATGTTGTCAGTAGATGAAGGAACAGCGCATTAGCTCAGCGTTGCAATGCAGTAGTCATAGTGGTAATTAGGAGCAGGGATGCAGAGTCCTTATTTTTTTTGTGGGACTCCGACTCCGGCCCTAAAGAAGCAGGACTTCCGACTCCAACTCCAGAACGTCATGTGTAGCATGCAGATTGTGTATTTCATGATGAATGGAGAAAATCTAATTCTAATAAGGTGCACAACAGATGGCGCTGCAAGTATTGCCTTAGACCTAAATGACATCCATATGACAGATACTATTATTTCAATGTACAGTCAAGGAGTACGCCTATACCCGGAGTCGGAGTCTCCCTCAAACGGGAGACTCCGACGCCATACCCCTGGTTGGGAGTGGTTTTTATGACGTTCAGCAACATGTACATACATACGTACACGTATTTGTAACTTGTAAGTGCCAAAATTGTTAAATGAATGTGATGTGCTGATACAGGGTGTCTAGTTGAGCTGGATGGGCAGGTCTGGTACTGTTGGCAGGAGGTCTCCTGGGTGCTTCTCTTGGGTTTTACCTAAGAGAAGCATTTCAAAGCTAGGTCCACACAGATACAACGAGAGTCATTAGGCACTGATGAACAGCAGTTGGACAAGATATCACATTGAACTGATGAATAGGTCTTGTGGTGGTTGGTTAGTTTCCACCCTGTTGTAGGCGCTAGCATAATAACTTAAATAACCCTCCCCTATCCTCTCCATTTTGGGTCATCGCTGAACAAAAAGGCAACAGGTTTGTGAGGTTACTGTGTCGTTGGCCATACTTTACCTGGCAGAACTAAATCTCCACCCAATATCTTGTCCCCGATATAGCCTATTTTGATGCTGAAAGG
>Ga0209780_1001182_pt1 | contig 16647 bp, 13 predicted proteins | sample WorMetexBAHAMAS2_FD_187384 | JGI IMG/M metagenome (GOLD analysis project Ga0209780, IMG submission 187384) | Marine gutless worms symbiont microbial communities from Max Planck institute for Marine Microbiology, Germany - Inanidrilus exumae... | ecosystem: Host-associated > Annelida > Digestive...
CCTGATGCAGTTAAATGACGACGTGTAGTGTGTAGTGATGTGATGACAATAATGATGATGATGATGGGGAGAACGTTGCTGTGTTGTAAGCAAACGTTGATGCTGGCAGTGCTTCAGTGTCCGTGAGTCTCTGCAGGGTGACTGTGACACCGCTCAAACTGCCTGTGATCTCTGTGATCTCACCTCCCTCTGAGTTGCCACGTCGCTTTGCGAGGAGACACTGCAAGTCGCTTTGGAGGCGACCAGCAGTGTCAGATGATAAGCTGGGAAAGCAGACGGTAAGTGGCACTGACACCGTCTTCTGTGGTTCCGTCCTCAGCATGCATAAGTAGAGGGTGTTTTGATTTTTCAGATGACGTCAAACAGTGTGCAAGAACAGGCTACAGTTGGTCCAGTGAAGGTGCTGCTCTTAGGACACTCATATGTTAGGTGCTTAACAGACTATGCTGGTCAGTCTTCAAGCACTAACAACATGGGGCTGTAGGGTGTGCAGGTCCGCTATGTGTGTCTGGGCGGCATGACACTAAGACCTCGATTGCATAGAGCTTTCAAATACTTTACTGTGTTAAACAAATACAAAATCTATTTTTCTCATACCACCCTAATAACATTTACACCCGTATGAAATGGTCGCAAAACGCGATAGCCAACATGCACTTTGGCTGAATATAGGCCTGCTCAATAGCTTTTGCCGTAGTCAGATAGTCTCAAAGAGCCCCTCAGCCGGAGTTAATAGTATCCCCTGCTGGGATGTCTTTGGCAACTGTAGTGCCTGGGACAAGAGTGACCAGTGCCGGGAAAATCCCCGGCATGCCCGGCGGTAATTAGAGTCCCTTCTTTATCTGTAATATTATTTTGTCTTACAAGATTGCTGAAAAATGTAATTAATGCTTACAGAGTTATGAAACTGCATAGCTATAATGTTGATGCATGTTACGAGTATTTTGATTTTTATGTTATGTAGATGACGACCATCAAGCTAAACATCCTCACGGATGTGAGACAAAAGATGAGAAAGGGCGGCACATCCTACTACGAATGTGTCGCCATCTCCAATGAATCCAAATTGACGCACGTGTTCTTGAAAGAACACACAAGCTCTGTACGACAACAAGATTGCAGTTACTTGATCCACAATTGCAAAGTCGGACCCAAAGATGCCTCAGAAGACCAGTTAATGGTCCAAATACTTGCAGACACGAAGATTATCCTGTGTTATTGTTGTAGTCATAGAAACACTTCCTTTTCATAATACTTAACTAGAATGTTGGCAATTAACGTGTCAATGCCCAACCTGATTATCGCCCATGATTTCTAGTACACATCAGCAGCAATGACAAGGCTGTCTTGTACAGTTACCGATACATAATGCGCTATTATGCCAGAAATCGTAAAATTTTCCACCCCCACCCCAAAAAACTACCAAATAATGACATTATCCTTAGAACAAACAACACACTTTTAAAACAATTTTACGTTTATTCAATTTAGTCACCTTTACATCCTGGGAAACATTAGCATTATTGCGTCGTCAGAGGTCTACATATAATAATGGTATTTTAAATTTACCAGTGAGTTGGCTTACGTAGATTGACGTACGGATTTGTTCAGGTCGGTGTTGATGAGAATGCAGTCACCAACTGGTGCAACTTCCTGTGGGAAGTCTGCTCACAAGACTTAATCAACAATCCACTGCAGCTTGGCGGTCCAGGCCACACTGTGGCCATCGACGAGTCAGTCGTGGCCAGGCGGAAGCCTGGAAATAGACGAGCAAGACCCGTTCCTGCTCAGTGGGTCTTTGGGGCCGTGGACCTCGTCACGGGGCAGTTTTTTAATGGAGATTGGTTGCTCAGCAGGATGCGGCCATCCTGGTCCCGCTGATCCAGCGCCACATACTGCCAGGGTCACGGATATGGAGCGACGACTGGGCTGCATACGCAGGACTCAATAATGCAGGCTATGTGCACAAGACTGTGAACCAGAGCCATCACGTCGTTGACCCGCAAACTGGTGTGCACACCAACAACATAGAGTCACGCTGGGCTGCCTGCAAGGCCAGCTTCCGTCGACACTTTGGCGTGCCCCAGCACATGCTGCCTGGATATATTGATGAGTACATGTTGTGGACCCGACGTCCAAGGCTGGTCTGAAAGTTCTTCTTAGAGTCCTTGTCCAGTTGTGCAAGATGGCCTCGCCCTTTTAGACAGTAATGTAAATACAAGAAATGTTGCAAGCCGCAGTGAGACAAACAAGACATTGGTGCAGAACCAGAACCTTGCTACGATGTACGCGGCCGCCTCCGCCATTACTGGGTACCGTTACTGTCACTGTGTCCATCTCGTATTGTTCTGTGCAGATGTGTTGACGTTAGAGTAGAACAAAAGTTGACAGACTGCTTCATCTGTTGTGCAACCTGTACCGGACACAGTCGCATTGACGACCTCGTTGTAAATGCAACAGCTGTTTACTTGGACAAAGTAGAAATTTTTACGTCTCTAGACAAACAGCACGTCACACACCCAGCAGATTTTCTTACTGCTGTGGCATACACTGTGACGCCCGGGCAGGAAAAAGAGGGTTCGACCGTGTCCTCTATAAGCTGTGACCGTTGCAAGCACCTTGATCTAGCAGAATCAAGCCTGTCTGCCGTGCTGGCGTGATTCAAAGTAGAGATGTACCAATAAGGCAATGGCCAATTATCGGTCGGCCGGTAGGGCTTATCCTTTCCAGCTGGCCTTCGAATCCCCTTAGCTCCTTCCTTCTTGCGCCTCATAGATTCAGCCTCCGCTGATCACTGGACGTGTTTGTAAATTATATTTACTTACTTTTATGGCAGTCCGTGCTGTGTGCGCAGGAGCGGCATGGTGGCAAGCAATGTCGGCCAGTGAGAGACTGCCATGGCAGAAGATGGCAGAGGAGTCATCGTGCCGCTACCGGCGGCAAAAGGAGGAACGCGAGAGACGCCTCATGCTGAAGTACGCCAGTGAGCAGGCGCAAGTGGCGGCGTACCTCCGCAGTTATCAGGAAGACGACGGAGATAAAGAAATCGCAGCCGCCGCGACGGTAAGGCCAGAAGGCAGCGGAAGGACCTCGTGATGCAGTCTGTGCTGTGTGCGCAGGAGCAGCACGGAGGCAAGCGATGTCAGAAAAAGAACGAAAACCGTGGCAGAAGCTTGCAGAGCAGTGTTCGTGCCACTACCGGCAGCGGAAGGACCTCGCGAGGCACTCTATGCTCCAGTATGCCACTGAAGCTCAGCAACACATGCTGAATGAGGTAGCTGCGTACCTCCGCAGTACGAGACCTGCGCTTGCACGAGAAGACAACTATGTCCCCTCACCCGCCTCTCAACCGAGGTCCAAAACTCATTGGTATGGCTAATCCTTTCCAGCTGGCCTTCGAATCCCCTTAGCTCCTTCCTTCTTGCGCCTCATAGTTTCAGCCTCCGCTGATCATTGGGCGCGTTTGTAAATTATATTTACTTACTTTGATGGCAGTCCGTGCTGTGTGCGCAGGAGCAGCACGGTGGCAAGAGATGTTGGCAGAAGAACAAAAGCCGTGGCAGAAGCTGGCAGAACAGTGTTCGTGCCACTACCGACGGCAGAAGGAGGACCTCGCGAGGCACACTATGCTCGAGTACGCCACTGAAGAAGCGCAGCAACACATGCTAAATGAGGTAGCTGCGTACCTCCGCACTCCGCAGTAGAGATGACGAAGATGATGAAGACATCGCAGCCGAAGCGACTGGCTCGCGTTGTCGACAGAATGAGGTTCATTTCACAGATCACATCAGATCAGAGTTTATAAACAGGCGCATGCGATAGCCTCTGCGCCCTATTTTAACAATACCGCCGACAGGCCGCCGACTAGTGGCGGCGCTACACCATGACGTGCCAAGTGTCGCCCAGATCAGGGCTTACGCAGTTACGCCTGGCTGTCATCCTGGCTCAAGTTACGTGAATCCAGTTTCGAGTTGGTGAAATTCGAGTCGAGTTCCGAGTTGAAAACTGAAGCTTCGAATATTCGTACTTCGTTTAACATCCTACCAATTGTGCAAAGGACAATCGGCCGATACTAACGAACTAATCGGCCGATACTGATTATCAGCAAAACGGCCGATAATCGGCCGATACCGATTATCGGCCGATAATCGGTGCATCTCTAATTCAAAGTAAACAGACTTGGCTGGCCGCTGGCTGGCATAATACACTGTGCCAGTCAGGGCTAAGCCAAACAGTAGGTCACATCTGGAAGGGGCGCACTTCAGAATTACCCGACAAGCTGCTCACTCCTACTTATTTAATCTGCCTTCTTGCACGTTGCGCACACACATTGCACACACATACCAATTCCCATCCTCTCCCTGGGCAAGTGCACTGGTCTCAGCACTGAGGTCCAGAGTAGTCTGGGCCTCTGCCCACAATAACGAGCAAACAAATGAAGGCATCCAATGTGGGTTTCAATTGGGTGTTTGATGTAGCATTTCCTAAGCAGATGAGCAAAACCATTTGTGACCTGCCCTGGCACAATCAGTCACATGTCGCAAAATCCAAATGCTATAAACAGCTTTTTGAGCTGTCAACACATAATATATGGATTTTAAGATTTTGCAATAATTTATCACTTTTAACCCTTCTGCTAGTGGAATTAATTGTTTTGTGTGAAGTGACTTAAAAGTACTTTCAGTAGCGTTTTAAAACAGCTATACCCCGTTTTATATCCACAATCAATCAAGTTTAAGTGTATTTTTGGAGCACCACTATTCTTCCACATAGCTAACTCGGCTAAACTGCTATATGGCATGCTAATGTATGACTGCTCTCCTTGCAATCAGTGGCTGGAGTGTTACCTAATAAATAAACATATTCAAACTAATTGCTACACAAAATAAAGGAACTCTGGCCAAAGAAAACGCATAAACTAATTAAAGGAGATGCCTAGATACAAAGTCAAATCAGCAAGCACCATATTAACATTAGTCAACAGCCAAGTAAGTCAGATTACTATGCATGCATATGATGCCTATACAGTCGTCCGATGTAAACAAAAACTATGTGCTCTTTGCGTGTTTGAAATAATGGCTGAAAGTAACGATCACAACGTGACTACGGCATTAACTGTTCTTGCAGAGTCCAGTTTACGTTCTGTTGACAACGTGGGTGACAAGGATAAAGAGAACAGCGGTATAGGTTTGCTGTTTTGTTGTAGGTCTAATGTTGTCGTTGACATTATATTGCACTAATAGAACTATATGCACCATTGCAATAATGCCCTGCGCTCTTTTATGGCTCAATCATGGTTCATGTACTAGCCTACATCAAGCTAGTGCTGCTCGCTTACCTTTAAGCGCAAACTACAGATTGTATTATGCACTTCTCTGAGTTCTGCTGTGTATGATTATGTCAAATCCGAAGAAGCACACAAAGTGACTGTTGTGCGTGGCCGTAAATGGCGGCTGAGTTCAGTATCAACTTGGACCAGGGACAAATTATTAGACGTTGTCATTGAATAGCAATTACAGTTAATCCGGCTGAGATTTGGCGGCACCGTGTAACAGCCCTGCAAGGCTGAAACTGTGCAAGCAGAGCAGTGAACAAGAGTGATGCTGGCACGGAAACCTTGGGAATGGTTACCGACGGTACCGTTGGCAGCTTTGTAGGCGCCGACAGACGACTCCGACAGCAAGCAAAACAATACTGGGCCATTAGGCGGGCCAGTATTAAAGAAATATAAAAAAGTGAGTATATCAAACCATGGACTGATGCGCGGACTGTATATTTAGCAATACACAGATCTCTGTTCCGCGTAGCATATAATAACGTCATACATGTTTGCACGACAATCGTAGGTGCTATTGTACACGTAGTCACATAAAAACACACAATGCGTAATGTGATGTTCGCAGTACTTCGACGTTGTCACTCACTGCTGTCATAATGTCCACATAGTGCTGTATTTGAAGTTTCTTGAACAACGGCCGCATTGCTTTCCATTTGAGAACGGGCAAAAACGGCATTTCGGGCAGATAGACTTACGATAATGTGTTAACTACGCGTTTGGTTTCTGCCGCACCCTATACGCGTAAGTCAATGCACCTGTAAGGTCCAATGTTTGTGATACAAATAAACATAATCACCAACACTGACGGTGTTAACAGCTCAGTGTCAGATTGAGTACCTTTGAGTGAACATGTCTTGCGTTGGCTGTAAATACACAATGATTGACTTCATAGAAATGTCGGCAGACGCCGACCGATTGCGTCAATTTCTTATTGCACATCATGTCTTGGTCGGCGTCTGCTTCTGCGATATCTGCTTCGCGGAATGCCGTGTGGATATGAAACGGAAGCTGTTCCGCTGCGACCGAAAGGTAACTGAAAAATTACACGAGGGGCAAACAAAGGTCACGAAAAGACATTCCTTCTCAAAGAGCTTGGTAGCAGGTTCGTGGTTTGATAGGCAGAAATTTTCTCAGAAACTTATATGTCGCTTTTGTTGTCTTTAGTTGGTCTTAAAACATCCTAGAACTTTTTAAGTCAATGCACCTGCAACTGTAGGTGCAATGTTTGTGACACAAATCAACAGAATGACCAACACTGACGGTGATAACAGCTCAGTGTGAGATTGACTACGTTAGACAACATGTCTCCATGCACTGGGTGTAAGTTAACTATGATACAATTCATTGAAATGTTGGCAGACGCTGACCAATTACGCCAGTTTCTTATTCAGCATCTTGTGGTGGCCGGCATCTGCTTTTGTGACGTCTGCTTTGCCGAATGCCGTCTGGATTTGAAACGGAAGCTGTTCCGCTGCGACCAAAAGGTAACTGAAAAATTACACGGGGGAGAATGAAGGTCACGAAAAGACATTCCTTCTCAAAGAGCTTGGTAGCAGGTTCGTGGTTTGATAGGCAGAAATCTTCTCAGAAACTTATATGTCGCTTTTGTTGTCTTTGGTTGGTCTTCAAACACCCTAGAGCATTTGATATATCTCTTGAATTGTCTATAAGTAAAAAAGTGTTATTGATTGGAGTTCTTTCTGCAGGGAGGTTTGTCAGTTTTGGTTGGAACAGCGGTCTGAGGTGTTGGGTGGTCTAGGTATTGTGGTTGAAATTGACGAGGCAAAAATTGGGCACAGAAAATATAACCGGGGGCAATGGGCGGACGATTTTTAGGTTTTCGGCATATATAAACGCGGTACTGGACAGACTTTTCTCATGCCTGTGCCGTCTAGGGACACGAAAACTCTACCTGACCTTATTAAAAAGTGGATACGGCCAGGCACTACTATGTCGGACTACTGGCATGCATATGCCTGTCTGTCTTCTGAGGGATTTCAGCACCAGACAGTAAATCACTCTCAATATTTCGTAGACCCGGACTCTGGTGCTCACACCCAAAATATCGAACGTTTTTGGCATGAGGTCCGAGGTGGTATTCCTCTCTTCGGACGCTCGGAAAAAACACTTGGTGGGTTATTTAGCCAAATTTATGTTCAAGAAAAAATTATCAGACCACCGTGATCGGATTAATGCCTTCTTTACCGCCATTTCACAATTATATCCACCGTCACGCTAGATGTCAGACATTAACTCCCATCTCCTTTAACTGTGTAATTTAATTGGTTTCTTCTTTCTTTTGTTTCTGTGTACATCGTTCAATCTATCAAATTCCTGCAGTTGAACTGGGTCTTAATTTTTTGCATTTATGCAATATTCACTGCATTTGGTATTTAATGATTCGTCTGTCCCTGGAAACCGACGTTTAGCGACTTACTAATGATAGAAAGCTAAGTTGTAAGTTTAGAAACGATTTAATTTAATTTTCAGCCATAAATGCAAAGCATAGCTGCTATTACATAACATAACTATATGGGGACTGAAGCACAGACAGTGCTTTACATGGGTACAAGGCTAACAAAACAACAGAAATAAACTAAAATCACAACTGTCGTTGTTCTGCTACTGCTGTTGTTTTTTTAAACGTCGGTTTCCAGGAACGAACCTATCGGTAACAATAACCGAAACCTTTTGTGACAGTGACGATAGCTACTGTTTCTGAAGATGAATATCAACTTGAACATATCAGTTTGTTTGTATATTGTTGTGAAAAAAAACGTAACTTTGCTCAGTGCAAAACATTTGCAATTTGTGCTGTAAAGAATAACCTGTTCCACCGTAATAAATCGGGACCACAAACTGAGAATATTTTCTGAATGAGAACTAAGTCCAAGTGAAAATGTCACCTGGAAGTAATTTACTACGATAGTATGCAAATGTATCTCGGCATCACTTCCACCCATTACTTTGAAGTAAACTGAACTGCATTTGCTGAAATTTGAGCCAAATATAGTAATCGAGTTTACACAGTGCAGGGTCGTAACAGAGTGATACTGTTCCCCATGATACTATACTGTGTCAACAGGAGTGTACATATTGTGGTGTTTGTATACACATCTTTGTGTGTAATTGTGTGGATGTTGGTCTTAGAAATACCACCTGTAAGCACATTCATGCTGTGGTATCGACGTTCAAACCTGCAATTATGTGCACGCCATCGTCTCAGGTGCTTCACGATTCTGTCAGTTCTGAGATAAACGTTGCAGTGTGCAGTGATGATAAGTGTGCACAAGATTGTGAGGATGTCGATGTGTCTGAGCAAGTTGTTGCTGTAACTATACGTGAGGTAGAACTGGACAAGACAACAACCATTCTGCTGAACCTTGCCGACCTGATAAGAAGTGATAAAGTTTTACCTGTGTGTTGCGGTGTAGGTATGCTGCACCTTGTTGACCTGGCAGGAAGTGAAAACCTCAAACGTTCAGGCGTCACGGGCGATAGGTTAATGACATTAACAGCAGCTTATTAGTGCTACGTTGAACGCCGAGTGCTATGAGAAAGAAGGTTGATATTTCAGCATGTATCTCATCATACTCATACGTCTTAACGATCTTCTGTATCCTTATCATAATCCCCAAAATACATGGCCAGTCAGTGTGTAGAAATAACGTGCAGAATGAAGTAAAATGCAGGATAATTATCACTTGCAGTCATCCAGTAGTTTTAAGTTGTCGAGTTACTAAGAAAAAAGTAGTCATTCTGCTTCTGCAGTCCATACTGTACAGTTTGAAAATCTTGCAAACACAAGAGGAAGAGAGTACCTCTTGTTTAATTAAGATTTATTCTGGTGTTTTGTTGTATTTCGTTTAGTATAGTCTTGAGGTGCTAGACTTGTGTATATAATGTTTTGCTGTCTGTTGATGCATTTGTTAGGTCTCTGAAATCAAAAATAAAAACGATACAATCAGGAAAGAGGTCATGATGCAGTTGACATTACATTCAAACGTTTATATTCAGTAGTGTAAGAGCGTACAATCTGCACTCATTGAATCGAAATATTGTTCGTTTCAAGAGATACTTGTGATAATTGTTGTCATACATGTATACTGTATACTGCCTTCCGGGATTTCCGTGTTTTTCCAGATGTGATGAATGCCTCTTGCGAGAGTTCTTTGGGTTGTCTGGTGACAATTAACCAGAGTACAGTTGCGGTGATGAAGCGTGTGTGATTTGTTCTACATGTTAGATCCGCATTTGAGAAACGAGTTTGGATTAGCTGAAGCTGGTGATAGAGCAGTTTTTCTGCAGTTTTCATCGTTGATGGTGTCTATCATCTGATGATATTTGACTAGTAGCTGTGGTTAGCATTGGGACATTAATCAATATTCATATTTTTCAATACTGACAAAAACGTGTTCCTGTAATTTTTGGAAATGAAATTTGAATATTGAGAATTCAAAGTTTAAACCAAGATTTTAGTCCAAAATTCGAATATTCGAATTTCGTCTGACAAGCCTACTACCGTGTAAAATTTAAAAGCTGTTTTCGACTTTTAGTACATAATCTCTGCATCAGTAATACACGAAAAATCAGTGCTAAATTTTACATACAATTTTACACTCACTTTATTTGTAACGCTTCTTTTAATATAATTTCACTTGGGGGCAGCACATGACGGCGGGCAATTAGTGGTATGTCCCATTAGGGCGACACCTTGTTTAGAGTAATAACTGCTGACATATAGCTCTGGATATGCTTCGACTTGCCTTGCTTTCACTAACAGCTATGCTGAAGCAAATACAACAAAGCCGATGATTGTATATGTTTACTGTGTGAGTGCAGTACACTGGGTTCTGTAAGAAAAGCACGCAAAGCTGGCTGGAATTGAATTTGTTCATTGTTTTAAATAACTAAAATTTAAAACTCATACACTTTTACACAGTTATCGTCCTTTCTGTGGCTGTGTCCAAACCACGTCAGTCTGTTTCTGTTTAATACTGCACCAAATCCAACAAGAACACAGAATAAGCCGATCATCGTGAGAAATTACTGAAGAATATGTGTGAAAATCAAAGTTTGTTAAGTGTAAGGAAAGTGTATTTGTGTGAACTAACTAAAAACCGATAGGGATGATGGGTGCACGACAATGAGTCGGTGAACATACCTGTAGCCATCAAAGTGTTGAACAGTGACATCTTGGCAACCCAGAACAAGGAAGTGTTAGAAGAAGCACGAATCGTGGCATTGGTGAACCACTAGAACCGTATCCATATCCTAGAGATCTGCTTAACTGAGCGCATGATGATCATAACCCAGCTGATGCCGTGCAGAATAGAGTTGGTGCAGATGCTGGGAAACGCTGTGGGTATCATTCGCTGGAATATGCCATTACAGGGAGCATATGGAAGCACATGCAAGACTTGTAGGGGTCTTACTTCGTGAACCCGCAGTTGTATTTACTCCAAATGGAGTCTGAAGAGAAGAAGCCGAATTTGTCCACGTATGTCGGTGAAATGCAAAAGGATGTTGCGAATGTAGATAGGCATAATGTGGTAAATTTACTGCGGATGGAAGATGGTCACCTGGTGTCATTTACTTCACTGTGACTGTATGTGTATTATTTACATAGCACAAAGTGGTACACATATGGCAGTGGTGGCTGAAAGGGTTATAAATGAACGTTTATTTCAGGCATAAGCCAACAGCACAAAAGCATACATACTAACATCTGTGTGTTGGTATTAGGTGGACATTTTAATATCCTGCAAGGGGTGTGGCCCTGTAAGCCAGCGGTACCACGTAAGGATGAAAGTTAATATTGCGAACAGACAAAGAGTGCTATGGCAGCTGGTGCAGGTAGATATAGAGTGGTACTCGTATGCAGGAGTAAGCAGGCGAAAAGACAAGGAGACAGACTTCACCGACAGTGACAATTCTTCCTCCTGTCCGTCGTGTTGCTCATATGCGGACATTGTCTGGAGTAGGAGTCCATCTAGTAAGAAAACTAAACTGGAGCATCTGGAAAAGCTCCCTCTCATCCAGATTTGCCGTTGCCATTGCCTCAAAGTTAATTTCATGGAGTGCAGTGTCTGTCAACGAAAATGTGTATCAAAAAGTCTGCACAGTCATTTGGTGCGCATGATGACAATGACGGTGATGTGTAGTCCATGGAGACTGAGAAGACCGGCATTGTGCGCATAGACGTGCAAGTCAGGTCTGCGTGATAACAGCTCAGTGTGAGACTGAATACGTTTATTGAAGACGTCTAGTTTTGGCTGGACGTACACAATGATAGAATTCATAAAAATGTCGGAAGACGACGACCAACTGCATGAATCACGTGTTAGCCGGCATATACTTTTGTGATGTCTGTTTCGCCGAATGTCGGCTCGACCTGAAACGGAAGCTGTTCCGCTGCGACTAAAAAATAACTGAAAAATTACACGAAGGGCGAACGAAGGTCACGAAAAGACATTCCTTCTCAAAGAGCTTGGTAGCACGTTCGCGGTTTCATAAGCAGAAATTTTCACAGAAACTTGTTGCTTTTGTTGTCTTTGATTGGTCTTCTCTCACCCTAAAACTATTCCTATCTCTCTTCAATTGTCTATTAGTAAAAACGTGTATTTGATTGGAATTCTTTCCTGCTGATGGCTAAAGTGTTATACTTTCTATCTTGACTCTGTATGTATTCACCACTATGTGATTTATGAACATCTATGTACATTCTATACGTTACTGGTTCACATTAGTTATTCATTGACAGATTGTTATACCGTTGGCTGTTTTCAAATCTCTGACATAGTGACTGCATTTACAACACTTGGTATATAGTACCACCAGCACTGATGCGATTGTGGAGTTTTTCAGCTGCTTATACCTACATTTAGCTCACACCACCCTTCAGGTGGGTTGTGGTTCACCACACATTCACTACTACTTTTGAGCCACCTTTGGGCCCAGTTTTTCATTTACAATGAGTTGGAGCACACCCTGTATATTCTGTTCGGGACTACTCCGCCACAATACTCACCTGTGTACTCTCTGATACTGTTTTGTTCAAGTTCTCAGTACCTGTCGCTGTTTAGCCATACACAGGTGCACCCACCAATTTTTCACAATTTTGGATTCACCATATATGTCTCTCATGCTTTATGTACCTCCATAATATTGATCTGGTACTCGAAGCACCGATTTTCGTACTATGCAAGCTAATTTGGCCATGCTGGAGTTTTTTGTGGCTTTTTTGCCACAAGTGGTTGTGCCCACCCTAATACTCAGTTTGGGCACATTCTGTATGTTCTATTCAGTGCTACACTAGTGGTTCTCTCACCACAACACCTACCTGGGTGCTCTCTGTACTATTTGGTTCACATTTCAGGCATATGTGGCCGTTTAGTCACATACAGGTGTGCATTATTTATTTGGTGTGGCTGACTTTCTGTTAACATACACTCTGCAGTAAAGTATGCAACGCATTAACAGATAATAGCGCAGAATGTTTCGTTACCACGTGACACACGGCATTGAAAGGAAGATCCTTACAGATAATGTCAAAACGACACTCATTGATGTCATCCGACAAGAGTTCAGTGTCGACGACTCTTTCATACTACAGTCATGGGACGGTGAGTTTGAGGACTCAGTGAACGTCAGTGACGTCACTCAGTTTCCAGACAAATGCAAGGTGTAAACGGCTTTGAAAAACTGGCGTGACTGGTGTATATCTAGATGTTTGCATTAATTGCATCTTCTCTTAGCACCTCCTGTTGTTCAATAGTTAGTTTCCCCTCATGCCTTTTCCTCTGCTTGTTCTCGATACAACCTATGGTGAAAGTGGTAAAAAATAACCAAATATAAAATTATATCAAAACAAGTAATATCCTTGTAATATAGAGGTAAACTAATATATCATGTACAGTGGTCATAAAACGGCTGTGGGTTGTGTGTGCTGTTAAAGAATGCAAACACAGTGGACGGATGCAGTTAAACAGCTGAAAGCTGGTGGCTGCATCCATCCATTGCTGTTCAAGAATGAAAACAAGTTTTGGATAAGTTCGGTCACAGCAGTTCCCGTTAATGCATCATGTAAATCAGATGCGTTTTAGTTGCTGGTGTAACACTATTTCTTGCAGTAGTTGGCCTACAGACAGTCCACGTAGGGTCAGTCAGGGTAATTGTGACATTGGGGTAATTGTGACACCTGCCAAATAAAGTAAGTAAGTAAAGACTAGCAACTTAATTTCATATACACTGGTGTATATGAATGTCGTTCAAAATGTGCTATGTGCGGGTGCTTATTGTAATGTGTCCATAACAATGGTGGGGTAATTGTGACACCTGAATAGTCATTAAAAAAGTGCCCCCTCTTGCCACAGCAGGAAGAAGGAGCACTCTCTTTTATAAATTCTTTTAGAGGAAATTATATGTGAGGCCGCATATGAAAAGGGACCACAACGCGGATTTTATTTACGAAGATAGCGGCCTGAATACTCGAGTACCACTCTACCGGTCAATTTTGAGTTTTAGTTGGATCTTGGTTGGGTATGATTCTCGCTATCAAAACAAGTCGTTTTCGAGATGAGAAAGGTAAGTTAATTATTTTAAATGATTTTTTATTGTAGTGCGTTAAAAGGGACCACAAGGCGGCGACGCACATTGTAGCATTTCTAACCATTATTTGTTGCACACAAATAGGTAATTTGGCTTTGAAAACATGTCTGAGATCTGTCAGTTGGTAGTCCGGGCAGTGACCGGCTACATCATTACAGAACTGCCTTACATGTCGTATGTGTTGTAACAGCTGAGACGTCCCTTTAAACTGTCAGGTGTTAGTATTTTGAGTTAAAAGGTGACTGAGTTTTTGTGCAGTTGAACTATTTGGAACAAATGGAGATTGCCACAAAAAGCACTATAGTAGTATAGCGGTGTATACTCTTTATACACAAAATCCTATTCCAGTACTGACCTTAACCAGAACTTTATTGTTACTCTGATCCTAGCCCAATTTTGTGTCAAAGTTAAAGGTTGTCTAATCATCAGCTGACTGGTGTACTGGTAGTAGCATAATGTTTGTGGTGGAATACTAAAGTGTATTTTACAAGATTTTACTTTACGTTACTTTACTTTGCAGAGACATGGAAGAGAAAATCAGCAACCTACTGAACTCTTTTGCTGGCATACACTGCCGTATGCCTAGTGAGGCAGCGGACTGCATTCGGGAATACTTTTGCGAGAACGAAAGTGACACTGATGAAGATGAGAGTGATGCTGGTGAAGATGAGAATGATATTGATAAGCCCGTTGTCAGAATGGGTGACGTACAACGGTCACCGACAGCAACTGCAACTTTGACTGTGTCTACAGATGCTGTCATGACCGCAGTTGTTCCAGCTGCCACTTTTGATCGACCACTTATCTGTTCATCGATACCAGATCCAATGCACTCCACTGCATCCAGTCATGATAAATTCTGGCTGAAAGAAGAGGCAGCCGTAGGTGACTATTCTTCGCTGTGGTTGTGGCTGCCAAAAGCAGTGCCACACTAAACTCTCAAAAACTGTCCTTATTAACTCCAGATTAGATTGTTCTGCAATGAACTATTATGATGCTGACCACATTAACCACTTCCATGTTATGTTGATGGGCTGTCTGAATTCACAGACGTGACTCTGAGCTAGTTGGTAAGCAGAGTAAACACAAGGTTTCTGACCGTGTATACAGTCGATTTCAACCCAATTTCCGGGGGATTGCTGTGTGTCAAGAAATGTTTCTGTTTGCTTTTAACTGTAGTGTGAAAGTGTTCAAGAGAGTGAAGAAACAGTTTATGACTTCTGGATTAAAACCAAAAGTGCATGGCAATGTAGTGGCTACATCAAAGGCCAAGAGTTTTGATATTACAACTGTGGTTCATGTGAAAACTTTTATTGAGAATTATGCAGAGCAATTTGGTTTGGTATTGCCTGGGCGTGTGCCGGCTTTTAACAATCCAAACCTGATGATACTGCCTAGTTCGTGCTCAAAAGCTGAGCTATACAAAAGTATGGGAGTTCATGTAAAGACAGTGGTGAAACCATAGTATCTGAAACATACTTTCGGAGAACTTGGTCAAAATTTATGCCACATGTTGTTGTACAATAACCACGTACAGACTTGTGTGACACTTGTCATAATAACTTCACTTCTTTGGCACAGCTAAGAACCCTGGATGATTCCGTCAAAGAGCAGATGTTACAAAAATCAGTTGAGCACCTGAGCCTAGTGAAATGTGAAAGAAGTCTGTATCAGGCAGATGTCCAAAAGGCCAAAGAATCGCTCGAGTGTCTTCCTTTAGGAACCAGTCTAGGGTTCAACAAACCAAATGCACATGCTGTTACAGCACATTATTCCTTTGATTATGCGCAGCAGATACACATTCCCCACAGTTCTCAACAGGTTGGACCACTTTATTTTCTGGTACCATACAAAGTCGCCTTATTTGGTGTGGCCAGTGAACCTATCGGCAAAATGGTTATCTATGCCATACCGGAAGCTGCAGTTGTCGATAAAGGATCTAATAGCGTTATCAGTTTTCTTCACCATTTTTTAATAATTTTGGCCTCGGAGAACAAACTGTGCATCGACGTGCAGACAATTGTAATGGCCAAAATAAGAACAGGTTTATGATTGCCTATCTCTGCTGGCGTGTGCTAGCACAGCTACACTCAAAGATAACGTTGAGTTTTTTGCCTGTGGGGCATACAAAATTTTATCCTGATTTAGGATTTGGGTTGTTTAAACGCCATCTAAAAACAAGTACTGTCAGTACAATGCAAGAGGTTGTGGAATGCATCAACAGCAGCACGCCACTGTCACATGCACTTCATGCTCAACTCGTTGCAAATGAGGATGGCGACATAGTAGTTTCATCCTATGATTGGCAGGAAAAGCTGGGAAATTTTCGTGCAATTCCACAGCTAAAAAAATACCACCACTTCGTCTTTTCAGATACTCACCCTGGTGTCGTTCATTGTTATGCTGATTCCAGTGACAAGGCTGGGGAAACTTTTGTTGTCTGCAGTCCAAATTCTCTTTCTGGCGAGCTTCCAAGCCAATTGTGCCCTCGTGGTCTTTCAAGCGCCCGAAAGGAGTACCTATTTAAGAAAATAAGGCCTTTTTGCCCTGACCATGCCAAGGATATTTTGTGTCCTGGTATTAGCCAACAAACTGGTAGTGGTGTGGTTGAACAAAATGAACAGCCTTCGTTGCCTGGACCCAGTCACGAAAGCTCCTGCACTACAGCTGCAGAGCATATCCCAGCACCAACTCGTAAA
>Ga0209780_1001183_pt1 | contig 16644 bp, 13 predicted proteins | sample WorMetexBAHAMAS2_FD_187384 | JGI IMG/M metagenome (GOLD analysis project Ga0209780, IMG submission 187384) | Marine gutless worms symbiont microbial communities from Max Planck institute for Marine Microbiology, Germany - Inanidrilus exumae... | ecosystem: Host-associated > Annelida > Digestive...
CCCCTATACTGTTAAATTTAAGAAATTTTGGAACATAAACACTCCGCATAGGCGTATCCCTTGAACAGTTTTCACTTGCCACGTTTTCAGAATTTTCAAATTTTCAGAATTTGTACACAGTTCCATGATCAGTTAATGGTTCATATTTGTTCGATTTGTGCTAGGGATTCCGGAATTATGGGGGTTACTCTGGTGCCTTTTTCTATCGTTGCAGGGGTGGGGTGTGGGGCCCAAAACTGGCAATTTTATGCAGTTTTGGAATATAAATGCCCAATGGGGGCGTATCCCTATGGCGATTTTAGATTTTTATAGAGTTTGTGGGCAGCATTTTGTTTGATTAACTGTTGAAATTTTTGGTATTTGCTCTAGGGATTCTGGACTTACTGGAATTTAAACTTTACTGTACATCAGATAGGAAAACGTTTCTGAGGTACAAGAATGGTACACATTTCTTTGTCATCATGTGGGACTGGAACAGCTAAGTATATACCAATTCAGGCGAAATCTGGTGTGGTAGAATACAACGTCATTCCGCTGTCATACCAAATTTGGCCCTGATTGGCAAAGGTGGGTGGTACATGAGTCCCCAAAGGTCAAAATTTGGCAAAATTATGGTATTTTGGCAGTTTTTGTTGCCCCACAAGGGTGACAGTATGTACTGATTGAGTTGAAATTTGGCGTACAAGAGCCTATCTGTAGATCGATGTAAAGGTGTTGGTATGGTGCCCCCTCCCAGAAGCTATAATTTCTGCAATCTGGAGAATGGACCTTCAGCTTACTTATTTACTGCTGGTGGTGTGCAGAAATGAAGTAACACTTAATATGTATTTGCAGTAATGTACGATTGTTGTTTGAAGTAGATTAAATACGCTATTAATTTGTGACATTATTAGATGGACTCTTTGACAGAGTCGATCTAATAAAAACGATCTCAAATGTTTGTCCGTCCACAAAAAGTGTCTTCGATTTCAGTGAAATTTGGCGTGTAATTAGGGGTCGATGAGTGATGCACGACTGTATGCAGTATGACCCGATCCAAGGTCAAGGACAAGGTCACGAGCCCTTCAAAGTTGGAAATCCCGCCATTTTCAAAAGCTATCTCCTCCGCCATTTACAATGGGAGCTGGCAACTGACCATGGATTCTTAAACTAGGGCACAACATCTAAATTTGATAAGGCCACGATTTTTGATATTTGGCTTAGTTTTTTGTCACAACTTTGAAGTTGGCATACAGGGCTAATTTTTAACATTTACATGTATTTTGGGCATCCTGTCAGTGTTGCTTACGGCTTCTAGTTTTTGACAATTGTGCTATACTGAAGTTGCGGCAGTTTGGCTATTATTTTGCTGTTCAGAGTACTAATAATTTGCTAGCTGTTTAATCTTTGTTAGCCTCGAGGAAGACTTTATCACTTGGAGAGATAGTTTTTGGCCCAGCATATGTGAGAAATTTGGAATTGCAGCTGTTGGGGAAGACATATGGTACGTGCTCATTGTTCTCTTGCTGAAATAGTTTTGATATCAACTGTAGTAATGGAAATGTGCATAAATTGTTTAAACGAGTGTGTACTCAACAAAACCTTGGAATCTCCACATTATGTAGATGCTTGGAAGTTGTTTATAGTGTTGACACACTTGGCATTTGTGGAAGAGTGCTTCACTTATGTCACTTCTGAGTGCAGCATATGTTCTGACAGTTTTTGACTTTTCGCTTTGCATTTTTTTATATATATATATGTTTAATGTGTATACTGCAGAATGCAGTTAAGTGGCTATATTGTATTTTGTACTGCAGTATTCGCCAGTGTGCATTGACTATCCATGAAGATCTGACACAGGACCAGCTGTTCACTGGCGAACCAGCACATCTTCACTCCCTGAAGTGTCAAAAACCGTGAGTATTATACATATAGTATCATTTGATGTCATTCTGTTGTTATGTGACATTCTGCTTTGCAGTTTAGTATTTTTTTGTTACTAGCATAATATAAGTTGCATATTTTCTGAGCGGAAATGCTATTACAGTAGACAGCATCGGAGCAATGATGATCGTCTGGAGGATAAGAGGGAAGATTATCAGAACTGCTCTGTACTGTATTGTATGTGACTATTGTTCATAATGATATGCATGCATATGAGCAGTTTTCACAATTGACTGTTGGTTAAGGTTTACACCCTGCCAAAGGCTGGATAAATAGCAACAATTTATTGAGCATTGTCCACATCTTTCCGACAGTACACCCACCGATCAGTGGTCTCTGTACTTTGCTGACGCCAGTATGCCAACTGTACCATTGGGTCAGGTCATTCATTTGAAGGCACTTAATGAAAAGGTCAGTAACAGTCGTCTGCACAACCTTCTACATGAATGTCAAGTTGGATACCAGCCGTTGACTCTTCAGGTTGCCCACATCCAGTGACGTTTTTTTCAGCAACAGAGTGATTATGGTGTGTAAGCTGGTATTAACAAACCAGCATATCAATATCCTATTGCCTTCAGTGATTTGACACTATTGGTTGGGCATCGGGAAGAGCATCAGGCCTGTAAAAATTACAGTAAGTGATAAGGTGCTGGCATGGTTACCTGTTTGCAGCAAGGTTTAAATGATTTGTACACAGTCCAGGTGATGCCACCACCACCTCATCATCTCTTACATAATTAAAATCCAGAGTGGTTTACCTTTTTGATGCTGGCTTTCTATGTTGTTCATATATTTGCAAAGTGTTTTTTACTGTCAGTAAATGTTGATTTTATTTGTACAACAGGCCATATGGTGTAAAGAATCCGTACCTTGCTCCAGTGAGCGTGAATTATGAGCTTCATAAGAGCGGTGATCGGTCATGCATGCACATAGAGTTCGATATCTCTGGCTCAAAACTCCGCTATGATGCTGGCGATCATGTTGCCGTGTTTCCTGTGAATGATGCGGAGATTGTGGAGAAGCTTGGTGCTCGTCTCAAAGTAGACCTTGGAACCGTCATTACTCTGACTAACCTCGATGGTGTGTTTCTTATGTGTTCCTGGGTTCATTGTAAGATAGTCATAAAAATTCCGTCTATCTGTACTACAGATAGATGCAATTTTTATGAATATCAATTACAGCTACAGATTTTGTAGCTGTAATTGGCAGACAGAATCAACCGTACTTTAGCGAGTTTCACTAACTGTAATCATAACATATTTATATAATGCTACAGATTTGGTACGTACTCTACTCTACGGTGCAGTATAATGATGATAGTTTTTCGTTTTTATTTTTCATTTTCTAGGTTAATTGTCAATAATACCTTGAAAATTAATGTCATTACTAGTGGCAGTACTGCCTTAGGAAAGTATTTGCCAGTAGCATTGCCAGTGCTTTTTAATTTAGTACATGCTGATTGCTGATGTTCAAATCTGCCATCTTGTTGTTGTTGTGCTGGGAATCTGTTCTTCTTCCAGGAAGATGCCAACTCTGAGGTCAAGCAGTATCGGTTATGCCATGCGGTATTAATAATATACTGTTGATTAAAATATGTATTATGGGTTTGTGACAGCATTAGTATATTGAAGTTGATAAAGCTGAAAACAATAAATAATGTGGTGCAACATCTGTAGCAATAGGCCACATCTGTGAACTGTGTGCATGTGGTGCGGCCTGAAAGACAAGAATGACTTGCTCAGAAATAGTGACACGGCAGATTAATGATGTATGAATTATGTCCAAGTTTTCTTATTCTCATGTTGTGTATAACTGAAGAAAGTTGCTTATTACTGGTTTCAGAAGAAGCAACCAAAAAGCATCCATTTCCATGTCCAACAACGTATCGTACCGCTCTTCTTCACTACCTGGACATCACGTCATGCCCGCGAACCAATGTGCTGAAGGATTTGGCGGAATATGCTAGTAATTCTGACGAAAAAGAATTTCTGCTGAAGTTGTCAAAGTCAACGACTGAGGGGAAGGTATGCTTAAAGTTTGCATATGCTGTTATTTTGTGCACTGCCATTATAGTTGAAAACATTGAGTAGCCAGCAGTGTTGGCTACATGTTACATAGAATAGACATTTTACCTAAAATAGACATTATCTATTTTCTGAATGATTAAAATGAACAAAACTGTTGCCTCAGGTCTGGTTGCAGGCAGCACAGTTAATTTCAATAGTACATAAACTCAGCACTGTCATTGTGAAAACAGCGGGTTACACGACACCACCAATAGCAGTGTTCGTAGTATGTCTGTTTACTGAGGGTTAGAATCAGCTGAGCTGAGCTTTGTACAACTAGACTTTATTATTATTCAGTTTCAGTTTTATTCTTCTTTGTTGTCTCTGCTTTATTTACTTTTTGTTTTGGTGAAAAATGGTATTAGTGTTCTGTTCAGTGCTTTGACACCATTGGTTAGGTAATAGGAGGGGCAACTAGCCCACAAAATCCTGTTCTCTTTTGCAGGAAGAAAACTAAGAGGGAACCAGTTAACCCAAGTTCAACTGGAAAGTTTTGTTCTGTTCTTTAGCCATCCTCGATTTGACGGTTGGCCTCACCATGGACGTACTGTCTTCATTTATCTCTGTCCTCTGTCATTCTGATTGACTCTTTCACTGGGAGTCCTGTCCTGTCCATGTATTGATGCTGTCCATCCAGGCCATGCATGACTATTCGCCCTCCAATTTGTAGTCCACCTTGAAACCCGCCAAGGGTCGGCCTCATCACCATCTGCAGTAGGATGTTGAAAAAGTATGAAGAAAGGACACAACTTTGTCGGACTCCTTTCTTAACATGAAACCATTCTGATACTGTTCCTGCTACTGTGACCTTAGCGAGCTGTTTTCTGTACAGTTTGGCCAGCAAGTCAATCAAGTGCAGAGGATATCCCATGTCCCAGAGCTGATCATGGAAGATAGAGGCGAATGGCTTCTCGAGGTCCAAGAAGCACATATTGAGTGGTTGCTGGTGCTCGCGTGCCTTGTGCATCAGTATTCTAAGATTCGTGATTTGGTCTCTTGTCCCCCTTCCTTGTCGGAATCCCGCCTGTTCATCTGCAATTTCTGTTTCGGTCTTAACTCGGATCCTTTTTAGTATGATCCAAAGAAGGATCTTGCTTGCATGTGAGACAAGAGCTATTGTTCTGTAATTTTCACGATGTTTATGATCACCTTTCTTGGGAAGTGGGATGAACGTGGAGAACATCCATTCTTTTGACCACTCACCAGTTTCCCAGATTGTCACACATATTCTGTGCTTTCTGTCTATTACGCTCTCTCCTCATGCTTTGAACAATTCTGCTGGGACCTCATCAAGACCTCTGACTTTGCGACTTGCTGTCTGACGGATGGCATGAGCAACCTCTGAACGAAGTGGTGGGGGCTCTTGCTCCCAATATTCTTGTTCAATTACTTATCTCTTCTTCATCGTGGTACAAGTCTTCACAATACCCGGAAAGTAGCCTTTAAAAGAGGAAGAAGAGGAGTAATTAAAATATGTAGACCAGAAAGTGGTACCATGTGGGCAGGTTGGCACTGTAAGATTGATGTCCAGAAAAACACTTGCTGTACTTAGCTGCTTGTAGGAACCGTCACACAAAAATGATGTGAATTTACTGCTCAGGAATTGTATCAGGACTGGATCATCAACCATCATCGGACTATCCTTCATGTTCTTGAAGATCTGCCGTCAGTGCAGCCAGCTATGGATCATTTGTGTGAGCTGCTGCCAAGACTTCAGGCTCGCTACTATTCCATCTCATCTTCACCTAAGGCAAGTGCAGTGCTGCTGCTGATTATAACAAGCTGAGCTGTTGATTCTGCTATACTGAATGTTCAACCATATATACTTAATGAAGATCTTGAATATGTTATAATTACATAGTATAGTAGCAATTTTTTCGAACAGTATCAACTGTTTTACTTCTCCTATTAAGTGTTCTTTTTTGCAGTCACTAGTTTTAGAGAATGCAACAGGTGCAGGGAGTACTGAAGTTGCTGTTAACCTGTTGTAACATGTAGTGAATGCCATACCCCATTGAGAGATGTAGGCGGGGTACGTATCAGCCTTTCTTTGGCCATTGACCCATAGACTCTTGTGATACATGTCCAGTGCAACGAAAGGCTTACAGTTAGTTTCCTAATGATATAGCTCCGCCAGTGTCCTTTGGGTAAGGGTAGGAGGTAGGTTCAAGTTCAACATGAAATTTTTTGAGTGCCGCTTTACACAACATCCAGGATTGCCACACACGAGTCACTCATAAGCACATCAAACATCACACTTGCTCTGGTTGTAGTTGCCTGTGTAACGGTATTGCTGATGCTGTCATCCCCATAACGAAAATGTGTACGAAATTGCCATTACGTTTTCACCACTTGGACCTAAAACACAGTGGCTTTTTATTTTACTGCTAGATGACTCAAAAATGCTAAACGCACACAAGTGACACATTGTCATTGAGTGATGTAGCGGTGAGCAGTGGGGCATTCCGTATTTATAACCAGACTCCTGTTGGTTAACAGTGACGTCATGCAACCAACGGATTGATGAAAAATGAGCAACCAGACTGGTTAACCAAACCAAAACAGACATCATCAACATCCGGGATGTATCACTCGTAACCATGGTTACCATGGTTCAACCACTTTCTACGGCACCTTACTCCAAGCAAGTCCGGATTGCGATTGACCCAGTTGCATAATTATCATACAAATATAGTGACTAAGCTACCTCTTGGCATCTGCTTGTGGATATAGATACCCTTCAGATATATTTAGTGTAGTTGTATGGTTGTAGCTTATTGTTTTGGCAATTTCCTATGCCATTTAAAGAATAAATATACGTTCCATGGCAAGAATTAGTCGATGGTTTGGTAAGTGTATATTGTAATAGTAAACTGTTGAACATAAGATGTGTGGGCGATGGGTAAAATGCAGAATTGTGTAATGCATGATGGTAATGGAAAATGCAGGAAGTTATTGTTTGCGGCCACAAATGTGCCAGTCAGTAAAATGCAGATGTGCAGATGTTGTTTCAACTAATGTGACTATCATCGATTCAGTCTTCCACCATTATTATCATTTTTGTTGGTCATCTCATAAAAGTAACTATTCAAGGTTTTCATTAATGACTGTTGTTGCTGCTGTTAGAATGGTGGATATTCTTACGATTATAATAATGAGTTGTATTTTTCAATTGGTCGGCAATGGTATTGAAGCAACATATGACAAAAGATTCCTGCAGTGGAAAATTACGTTGTGTGTAAACGAATATCGAACCGATACTGTATGTTGAACTGATACCGAATTGATATTCGTATGGTTACTTTTATATGCAAAAATGTGCATATTGTGTGCCTCGTACGGGTTCCGGGGCAGTAATGCATTCTGATTCATTTGTTGATTTTGGCGCTGTATAAATTGTTTGTTTGTTTAATCAACTTACTTCCTTACTTTCCTTATACTTTCTTCCTTACTATTGACTTTCTTCCTTACTTACTTCCTGACTTACCTGCTCATTCCAGAATTGACTGTTCCATTTCCAGGCCGGAGGTCGTAGGAGGCGACCAAACCTGGCTTTATTTTTGTGTGTTAATTTTATGTTGTAGTATATTTTGTTACGGACGTTGTTTTTTTTGTTGTGTTTGATTTAGTTTTGCAGTTCTCTGCCAAGAGATAGGCTGGGAAGAATGCCTCTGAAATGGCCTATTTTGTGTTGGGTGGGATTTAAAACCTCAATCAGTTTTACTGTGTACCTAACACAAACCACGAACGACAAGTTAGCATTCAGCACTGATGGCCACTTATAAATGGGTAAAATGGGGATATTCATCTGCATTCACATCTGAATTTTACCTTCAGCCAATGCGTAATGGTATGTAAGCTCTGTAGTTTGGAAGTTGCTGTATGTCTTGTGTGGGTGCTGCACATGGATGTGAACGAATATGTCTGTACAACTTGCACCTAAATGTCAATATGTTTAGATGATCTGCTGTCAAATACTGTAACAGATATACATGTTTTTGTTGAGAGTGTGCCACGTACGGGCCTCTGGGCACTAATGTGCCGCAATTCATTTGTTGATTTCTGCACTGTATAAATTTTGTTTGTTTACTTACCTTCCTTTCTTCCTTCCTTACTTTTTTCTTACACGTTTTCTTACTTATTTGCTTCCTTATGCATTTACTTTCTGACTTATCTATCTACTTCCAGAATAGGCCTGTTCAGTTTCCAGGCCAGAGGTCATAGGAGGCAACAGAACCTAAGCCAAGAGATTGGCTGGGAAGAACGTTTCCGAAATCACCTTATTTTGTGTCAGGATGTTAGCTACATCGTGTCTAAGTTGCCATGAATAGCAGGTTACGTACCAAGAGAGTATGCACATGAATGGTCACCCGTCTTAGCACCAAACGGACTCATTATAATGAGTAACTTCATTGGTGTGTTCATCGCCATTATTTTCAGGCCAACTGCCATTTGTGTTTTGAATCTATATTATTTCTTTCGTATGTGTTCTTCATCTTCACTGTGGCCTATTTTGGTTGACTGTTGCAGCTGCAGCCTGACAGGATATCAATAACAGCTGTGCTGATTGAATATGAAACATTGACAAAGCGTGAAATGCATGGCGTTGCAACAGGCTGGCTTCGTTACAAACGGCCAACAGATTCTGAACGACCAACTGTTCCAATATTTGTTCGCAAGTCACAGTTCCGCTTACCATACAAACCATCCGTGCCTGTTATCTTGGTTGGTCCTGGAACTGGCTTAGCTCCAATGCGTGCCTTTATTCAGGATCGATATGCTGTATTCAAGGACGGTAAGATGCACCTTATGCCTAAATTGTAGTAATTGCCGGCATTACTTTTAAAAAGTAGGATTTGAATAGTGAGCCATGGAAATATTTGAATAATATATAAATACTCTGTAGCAACTACAAAATGGCAATGAAGTGTGCAAAAATTGTCCAAAATAACTCCGGCGTTTTAAAGCTATACGCAATCAAACACAACAGTATTTCCACGTGAATTACTTCACATCGTTACAATATTTTGTTTGTGATAATTAAGCAATTATTGCAGTTATTAACAAATTGTAATACAATTAATATAAAACAAAAGAAGACTTAAAAAACAAAAAGCGAAATAAATTATACAAATATTGCAAACAGTATTCACATAGTTGTTTAATGTTTGAAAATTTGAACATTTGAATGTTCGATTGCAGCCCTTATTGTGCTGCGGATAAGTTGCTACAGTGACATTGTCAGTTACGACTTGGTTGCATTTCTGGTTGCCATTGTTTTGAAATGTATCAGTATATTAGTAGTGCACAGTCATAAAATATTTTGTCGCCAATGCACTTAGCAGAATGTGCGAATCGGATGTACTGACATCCTCTTCTATCTCCTTGATGGACATTGGCATGCATTTTGTTGCTAATTTTCATATTTGAATGCAGTCACTGCCAGTGATGTGCTCTGTGCTGTGAACACAGGGAAACCGGTTGGTGAGACAATTCTGTACTTTGGATGCCGGCACAGAAATGAAGACTATATCTACGAGGAAGAACTGACAAAGTACAAGGACGAGGGTCTGCTGACGCAATTGTATGTTGCATTTTCACGTGATCAAGCACAAAAGGTCTATGTGCAGCATTTGTTGGAGCAGAATGGTGAAGAGGTCTGGAAGATCTTGGAGAAAGGTGGACACATATATATCTGCGGGTTAGTGTGGCAATGTTTCTTGTGAACTAAAATGTACAATAGATGAACTTCGTTTCAAGTATTGCTATATTGCCATTAATAATAACACTAGCATTTGATACTGATAATGTTAACTTTATTTAGTGAAAACCTACACTTTCATTACATGTTATTGCATTATTACCTATAGCAATGAAGTTTGATAATGACTTTTGTTACTGAAGTTGTGTGTTATGTTTAGCACACATTGCACACACAGCCATAGCCATACTTTGGCCATTATAAGGTCAACCTGTTAGCCGACACCCTAGTTAAGAAATGGAAGATTGATTTTATTAGAGGAAAGCTTGACAGCCTGCATCATGCCCTTTCTGATGGCAACGAGTGCATTAAGATTAGGAAGATGTTCATTACCCTGACTGGTGTTATGAGACACCGTCTCATACCGTCAGGGTTTTATGTGCATTGAAATCCATATCTCTGTATTAATGTCAGGTGCTGTCAAATTAGTGAGCATTTCGGTTAAAAGTTACAAAAATGATTTGCAGTTTTATGTGACTACTTTGCCCGGTAGGTGATCAAAGTATTGCTATAAGCATGTCTATGTCCTTTTGGCCAAACTTTTTATACATGTTACATGTTGCCATGGCTCAGTCTCCTGATGGCAGTGCCGTACGTTATATGCTTCTGGTTTTGTGGATGACGTCATATTTTTTACATAATGGAGCGAATGGGCTAGAATCAAAGATTCGTCGAGTTTGCCAGTTGGTGGCACCAGTCGGACGTCAGACCATGTTATTTGGTCAAGTTTGCTACATGGTGACACCAGAGCTGAGGAGAGCCGTCTCCGGTGGCGTTTCCATTGCTTCATTTACCAAATTAATTTACACATTAATTATATTTGTCATTAACAGCTTGTTGTTGGTATTTGTCATTTGCAGTGATGCGCGGCACATGGCTCATGATGTTGATGCTGTGCTTCACAAGATTGTCTCAAATCATGGCGCAATGGATGAAACATCTGCTCAGCACTATCTGAAACGTATGCGATCACATGGTCGCTACTCCTGTGATGTGTGGAGCTAGATGGACAGCATGTACCACTTACAGTCCCAGTGAATATTTTAGTTCATCACAGATATTTTCCACATGCATATCAACCTGCGGCCGAAGCCTGAACACGCAAGTCATAACCAATGACTGACGTGTTGCCTTAGGAAAGTTACATTATGTTTGACTTGCTGCAAATCAAATGTCACTTTTTCTATCATTCATATTGTGAGAGTCTTGTGCATTTGACATAAGCTGATGAGCTGATGCAAAACAAGATTAGGAGATTGCTTTCGTAAATCTTACTGTGTATCTGTGAGCATGATTCACGAGTTATGGATAATTTTTATGAAATTTGAGCTGGGGAACCAGAATACCTGGATGCAAAGAACAAAAACCATTAGATTTCAGGGGTGACACCCTAAAACTGGGGATTCCGTGTACCACATGAGCAGAGTTAACACTATTGAATGGATCCAAGTAGTACTGGCATTGTGTGTTGGAATGTGAACATCAAATGACTCTTGATAGTTCATTAGATTCTTGGATGCATTTTGCCAAAACGTTCAAGTGCATTGAAAGAACCACTTTTTGAAAGAGTACCATATAGATAGGGGTCTTGGTCTGCTTAATAATATAGGTAATTCTTCCCATAATGGTACCTGAAATTTGCAACTTTTGAACGGCTTTTGTGCTGCATGTGACTGACTTTGTTAGCAATGTGACCGTCAAAGTATGTTGACTGAAGATTAAAGCATTTGACAGCCACTACAATGTTGACAGATGCTGCTGTTTCTGCCAGGCTACCTGTTCTATCTACTACATGTTTTTGTCGTCATGTTATATATTTTGATCACCAGAAAACCTTTTTTTCCTCATTTTATCCTTTCTGCTGTACCTTCCTTTTCCCTTACCCATTTTGTGCGCTCTTTACTGGCATAAATTGCAAATGTGAAGTAAAAGTTTAAATAGCTTGAATGTAGAATTTTTAGGCTGCACGGAGACATGTTGTTATGTTCCCACTGAGTAGTGTTTATATAAAGTTACTGCTTGTGTTAAGATTATGAATGAGCACTTGCAATTGTATCGTAATGAACTTATAGTCGATTAACATTTGACAAAGAAATATGCTGTGCCTACACATCCGGAACCAAATGTGAAACTCCACTCACTCCATTCTGGGAAATCCAGCAGCAATGCTTTTGCTGTTTCACCAAATAAGTCGGATTCTAAAGTAATGCTGAGCATACGTTTTTTTTAAAATTTTACATTTATTATCATCAGAATGCATTGTATGTGGCCATGCTAACCGCCCGGTTAACCGGTGATCTGGTAAGCTGAACAAATGTCTGCCTTGTTTTTACACAGTACCCACTAGGATTTCCTGACATAGAGTAAATAAAACTGCATGTTAGGTTCCCATTGTATACAGAGTACCAAGGAAATATGTCATACCATTTATGTCAGTCGATGCAGCTGTTGAGAAATTTTGCTTTGTATGATTATACAAGTAATGAGTAAATGGGAGGTGAATATGCCACTATGCATATTAATGGGCTTGTTACAGTTTTTAATCAAACAGCTAACACTGATATTGCAGCTTCCCATTTATGAATGTATTCTGTTTGTGTTTGCAAGCACTGTATCATCGAGGGAACCGGGCTAACCTAGGTTCATTTGGAAAATGCTGGTGGTGGTTTTCTTTGTTATTTCAGCTTGGTAACTGTTGAGTGTGTGTTAACTATTATGTACAGTTTTCAATTTCACAATTCTAATTGCTGGAGGCACCATATGAAGTTACTTGCTGGTTAAGGGAGATCGGTTAACCAATTTATGTAAATTTTTGTCACTTGTCAGCATAGAAGGGCATGGTTCAGTTCTGTTACAGGCTTTGTTTATCAGTCTGTCTGTCACACCATGGTACTTAGATAATTATAAATAATACGAATGTAATACCAAGCTGCTCTCAGCTTGTATGTTGGGCAGCTTGTGACATAAACATTTGTATTTTTTGTAGCAGCTGCATATTGCCACTGCTGTTAATGCACATTCTGTTTGCAATAGGTAGTTCCTTGTTAATAACAGATATTAATGCCAAGCATTTAACATGATTCAGTCTGAACTGTAATGTCATGTCACTGAATCTTTCAGTACAAGAGGCCTAGCTCTTTCAGATGTATGTTCAACATATTGTAAATAAAGGCGAGCACTTAACTTGCAGTGTTGAAACTACATTGATTACACTGTACAATAAAACTGAAAAATAGCAAGGTTCTAGGGGACTACCTTTGTTTTATGCAGATATCCATATTTTTATAATGCAATGTGTGATGCACCAAGGATTGCGACTGCGCCAAAATCCAGCTCAGTATATTTCATCATTTTGACACAAATAGTGTCACCCTGCAGAATACAGTTGTAGTCAAAATTTCGGTAGTTTTTCCATTTTGAATATATATATATATATATGCTTTGTTTATTCTCCCCGCAAAAGCGAAGGAGTATGTTTTTACCGGCGTTGGTTTGTGTGTCTGTCTGTGACCACAATAACTAAAAAGATTGTGGACAGATTTGTATCAAATTTTATGGGAAGGTTCCTATGGGGAATACAATCAGTAGAGGGATGTGAAAACTGTCAAAAAACTCCGTAAACCGGCGATTGGTTACATTTTATACGTCTAATAGTAGGTGTCAAGTGTTGCCAAGTTTTTGGTGACAAAACCCCCAAATTTTGCTTCCGCAGGGAGTTGTACTCTCTCAGAGTCCATCTAGTTCTACAATGTATTCAATACACGTCTGGTTTCTGGTACTTAATTGTTGCTGTGAAATTTTTTTGTAGTTGCGTGCGATGCTGTGTGTGACTATTTGTTTGCATCTGTTCACATTTGCAAAATGCAATTATTTGGCTTGATGTTAATTATATTGATATATGGTGTTAAAGTAACGGATAGGTTCCCATGTAATGACTACAGAGGGAGATTAGGAATACATGGTATAATTACAATGCTACTGCAAAATAGTTATGAGTTAATGTGGATATGTTTGAAGAAATGAGAATGATTGGATGAAAAATGCATAGATTATATAGTGGATGGTGTAAGACTTAGTGGTAATCCAAAGGTTGTGGAAAACGATCGTTGAGCCTGCCAACTAAACTGTGAGGGTGCTGTGGTCTAGTAACTGGAGGAAATTAATTAGAGATAATGGATAATGCTTCCAGTTTTGTGGATGGTGTCATGCTTTCATGTGGTGGAGGTGGTGGAGGTGATGGGCCGGAGTCAGAGACAATGCACGTCTTTCGACCAGTTCGCTAGGCTTTGGCGGCGGTCTGGCGTCAGACAGTGCAGTTTAGTCTAGATCACTTGGTGGCAGTGCTGGGGTGGGGTCGGCCGTCTCCGACCACAACTTATGTTAGTTTTATGTTAGTCTTTGTTTTATGTTCAATGTTCAATTACTTTGCAACTGGTAGGGGTGCAAAGTATTGTGATTGGCGTGTCTCTGTCTGTTTGTTTGTCCGCTCGCACATCTCAAAAACCACGCATCCAGATTTCTCCCAATATTCTGTACATTACATGTTACCTGTGGCCATGGCTCTGTTCTCCTCTGATGGCAGTGCAGTACAGTATGTACTTCCGTTTTCGTGGATGACGTCATGTTTTCACAAAATAAAACAAATGGGCAGAGTTCGCCAGGTGGCAGCACTGGGGTGAAGTCTGTCGTTTCCAACTGCGTGTTATTTAGAATGTAGTTTTCTGGCTTTGTATATTGCAATATGCTGTAATGTTGAATGTACTGTTTACCTGTTAGCATTATTTTTGGCCTTCATGGTATTGTTTATTGCTGAAATATAAATAAATAATTTTAAATGAACTACTGTAGTGTTCTGACTGTGGCCTGTGTGGCTTAACGGTAGAGCGTTCGCTCGCGATCCAAAAGGTCGTGGGTTCAAATCTCGGTCTGTCCGCTTCCATGTAACAGACTTGGGCAAGCTGCTCACACGCATGTGCCTCTGTCACCAAGCCGTATCATTTGGTACCGGCCGATGGGCGGTGACGCTCCTCGGCTAGGCAGGTAACCACAGGCCTGGCGAAAAGTAATGGCAGCCTACCGCCGGGTGGATGGCTTCAAGTCACCTGGGGGCTGACTGCCTGTACACCGGGATCAGCTCCGGGCCCAACGCTCGGTAACGAGTATGGGGAACTTTACCTTTTTTATTATTCTGGCAGTGTAAACGCCTCGGACTTATCATCGACGTTAAACCCCGTCCACACCAGTAACAGTGTCGAAGCAACATTGTCGAATGCTACAGAGTCGAATATTGCTTCGAAAACGTCTAACGTTACTTCGACATTGTTGCCAAAAACGGCAACAGTGTCGAAGCAACAGGCATCAAAGTTGCCAGTTGCTTCAACAATATTGCTTTGACATTGTTGTTGTTGTGGACTGGCTTTAGTCTACCGGCATATAGAGAGCAGTCAAGCTGGAGTCATCTTAGAATGTTAAGGCTTGACCGTAGTCATCTGATCTGACCCTACCGAGTACCGACACCACGGTTGATAAAGCGTTAATGCATGTGTAGTGAAGGCACGTAACAGCTGGGTGACCACTTGTCTTCAAAAGCAGATGCTATCAGGGAATTCGACGTCAGCGAAATGACAAGAGAATTGGCGAAAAATCAGGGAAATTTCACATTAAAAAATCCTGTGAAAGAAAACTATTGCTAACTTCATGTATGGGGCTGCGCCAGTGTTTAAAATTCTGTTGCACGCCTACGCCTTGTATTGCGATCTCAGTGTTGATTTCCGGCTTTGCGTCATCATGAACATTTTTGGAGAACATGTACAGAACAGATATTTATTATTTACTTGTAACACTGACAATTCTGCATGCATGACGTGGGTAGGAGTGCTGCAAAGAGTCATGGAAATGTACGGAATTTTGCAGTGCCTGAAAAATCATCACCTTGAAATGAATCTGACTTTAGCAACGAGCCATATTACGTTACGGCTTTGAGTGCTGACTTAATGGTAATTTTTGAGGCGAGACAAAAAGTGATTTTTTAGACCTTCACGAGTTCTGTAGCTGAAGGCAAAATAGTGAAATCAACGTGCAATAACAAAAACGTGTTATAGTAAAATTTGGTATTTGAAATATTGAGACATAAGCAATTTGTCAAATAATTTTGACAAATGGCCGCGTCGCAGGGAGAATATTTGTTATGGGGACAGTGTAATATGACACCGACCAATCAGGAGCATTGTAGTTGTCTGCAGCAGTCGCACTGTAATGCCATCTAATTGAAGATTGAATGGTCCTCTTTCTGCATACAGCGCAGCAGACTCTGTGCTTTTCAGTGGTCCAAACAATTAACCCCTAAAATTTCCCCTTGCATTGGGGATGGCGATCCCATTTAATACGTGGTTTATTGGACCCACGTCAGTCAGCCTCCAAACGGTGCAAAACACTGGAACAGACCACGCTATGTGGGATACTATAGCATCTGTTGCTTGAGGCTTGATAGAGACCTGCGTAGCTCTCTGTCAATCACTTGACAAAGTGAGATACGAATACTCTTCAACAAAACATCAAAATATAATGTGCATTTGACAAAAACAACTGCTTTATCTTTAGAAGAACAAAGCCCGAAATAATTTGCACTATTTTTGTCACAGTTTGGCATCGTTTTGTCTTGGACATGTCTGTAACCTGACATGGCACCTGAAATGGCAAATGGAATTTAATGTTGATAAGTGCAAGGTTATGCACGTAGGGAATAGTGATAACAATAGTAGTACGTACTACATGGAAGGCAGGGAGTTAGCGGTTGTAAGTTATGAAAAGGATTTAGGTGTTTGGATATCAGAGGATATGAAATGTTCTAAGCAGTGCTTGTATGCTTGTAACAAGGCTATGAAAGTATTGGGT
>Ga0209780_1001184_pt1 | contig 16641 bp, 16 predicted proteins | sample WorMetexBAHAMAS2_FD_187384 | JGI IMG/M metagenome (GOLD analysis project Ga0209780, IMG submission 187384) | Marine gutless worms symbiont microbial communities from Max Planck institute for Marine Microbiology, Germany - Inanidrilus exumae... | ecosystem: Host-associated > Annelida > Digestive...
AGTCCAAATAATATAATTACAAGACTGCATAAAATTGCACTTGCACATTATTACCATAAGTTGCAATAAAGTCGATGCATTTGTCGATAATCAGAGGAACGTTATCAGTTGAAAGTGACTGATCAGACAGAACGTTGCTTGTGTCCTGAGAATAACAGATAATGACAATATAACACATTCTCTGAACACTCAACAACATGGTGGACACATTCTACACCAGACGTGGTGATGGAAGCACACTCCAACATCAGCTCTAGACACATTTCTGCCAACCTAGCAGTCCAGTTATCCAAGGCTTGGTCTGAGAACATTTTGACTACTAATTGAACAAATTAAACAAATAATAATATAAATTAGCCTTGTGCGGGACTGACGGTCGACTCTTCGCAACTGACGCTTCTGCCAAGTTCAAAGTCACGTGACACAAAAACTAGGATAAATATCAAAAATCTGGCCCAATAAAATTTAGATATTAGTCAATTTCCCTGATGTTCTGTAAAGGCAACTATATTTCATCTGAGGTGTCAAGTATGGTGGAAACATGCAGCTATCTTGCAGAAACTGTCCTCAGTATATTACTGATATTGTATAACACCTTGACTGCCGCGTCAGTTTCCCCCGTGCCTATCAGAGAGTTCTGATTTCATAGTGTCATCAGTCAGTACTAAATTAGACCAACATGCTTTCTCATTTGCAGGACCATAGGACTAGAATTAGCTGTCAATGTACGTCCATTCATCCAACAGCATCAGCACTTTCAACAAATCGTTTAAACGTGCTTTTTTATTTCTGCCACCAATATATCCTCCTACCTGCTAGTAAAGTGAAAACCATATCACGTTGTTTTGGACCTCTTTCTAAAGACCACAACAACAGATTTTTAGTTAGCATTACGAAGCAAAATATGAAGATTAAAAACAGAAAGTCAGTAAGTAAGCAGATAAACGGACTGACCGAGAGAGCCTTCTGCAGTGTGCTGAACCAGTTCTCGGTGTCTTTTCTCAAGTCACTCTGAATGTACAATGCCCTGACAAGCACAGTGCAGTCTCGACACTGACAACTACCAAATAACACAAATATTTGCTGTTTCTAGTGCTTTCTGTGCTACTTCAGGCAGCTCCCGAAAAGTGGGACTTGTGCATTGTTATTATTATGCCCTCGTGTCATCCAGCCAACAATTTCACAGCACTAAAGGCAAACCCTACTCATTATTTCTGTTTGTTTTAAAATTCTGCACACTTTGTCTCCAGTTTCACAACTGTGGTACATCACCTTCAATGCATTGACACTGTTGAAATGGCACAAGCCCTGTTAAAAATACTGTTTTATTTTACGTTGTTTCTTTCACAATGTTTGATGCGCCACTGGACAAACAATGGAAACCTGGAAAATTACCGCAAAATGGCTTGTACTGACCGTTACTTAACCATTTTATTGCAGTGTCTGGAAAGAGCACAGTCCAAAAAATCAATGGCCATGCATCTTTACAAGTTGAATACTCTTCCTGATGTCCAAACACAGAGATGTGGTAGTTAGCATTGTCAATGCCATCACTCTTATCACGGAGCCAGCATCAGGAGAACAACAACCCTTTACTCACAAGTCCAGTGATGGAGGAAGTAAGGATGAATCCAGGAGATAAATTTCCTTGGTTGAGGTCAGTGCCTTTTGTTTCTTTCAGTGTTCTGACAGTGTTGAATGCTTAACAAAAAAAGCATCTGGCGTTTAAAAGCCTGTGTTACTTATATACAAAAGTTCTCTATCAGAACAAGTAAATAAAAGCATCGAGGAGTAATTAATTGATTTAGTTAAGCTTTTATGTACCACCTCCACCTGACACAAAACAGGTCATTTCAGAGACATTCTTCCCAGCCAATCTCTTGGCTTAGTACTGAAACATCCAGGAGTAAGCGGCTAAGCCAGGCGCATCTGGAAAATGGCTGTCAAAATGTGTGGTGATTCAGCATCACTTCAGCAGCAACTGCACAGCCGCAGACATTTCTGGATAACGTAGAGTTTAATGTAACTGAAACTTGGAAAATGAATCTGGCATGCTTAGTCACACAAACCCCATCACTGCATCATTTTGATATTATAAATACAAATATTCAAGTTAAAAAGAAAAACGCTAAACATGAAGTATAAAGACATTTATCTTACTTATTGGGCATGTCCACTACAACTGGAGCACCTTCGTCAAATGCATCAAGACACTTTTCAGACAGTTGAACATATGCTACAACCATTGAAATCCACATAAATAACACCAATACAATAATATCACAGACTTTAGCTGTAATAATCTAATAAATACAAAAACTGCCATTTATACATATTAATGGTGACAGATCAAAATCCACAGAATCGATAAAAGTGATGACATGCTGAATGTCAATGTAATGCTGAGCAGGATCACCTACATTATAATTTTTGCAGTTTTTGATCTGTTGCCATTAACATTATGTTAAACTGAAGTTTTTTATATTTATTATTTTTACCAGTAGGATGTTCACAGGGCAGCATATATATAGTATATAGTTACTTATGGATCGATTTTCTGTTTTTTTGATCAGCAGGGACAACAGTTGAACCAATGGGGTGAAGTGAACTCTCTTTATGATTAAGATGATGAACGTAATATCACAACTAACACAACTCATGATGATGACAAACTGTACCAACACAGCAGCAGACAAATGACAGATTACCGACTGATTTTGCTTTCCTCAAATCATGTTCGACATATTTCTCCTCCTACAAATATAAAACGCGTGACCGATATGCACCATTCATCTCAACTGATATTCGTTACAAGTAAGTAAACATAGAGACTGTGTAACTCTACTACTAGCAACAAGAAGCTCAGCTATCACAGAGGAAACGTGTAATGCACGATGTCAGTTGAAATCTTGTTAACTGCTGTATAACTGTATAAAGAATACCACTTAAAAACGCTTGCAACAGTTGAGCGACCTTGAAGGTCACTCAAGGTCATTTAATTATTTCAAGGTCGTATCTTCAGCAGTTCAGCTATCTTTACTATCTGCAGCAGTGTGGTGATGTTGAAAAAGTCAACACTTTGTGTACAATTTTACTGCAGGTGGCGGAAGTATGCTTATGTCCACGAACACAAAAAATAACAGTTACATTTGAATCAAATATACATAATACAAAAATGACTAACTGAGCATGTACTGCAGATGTACTGTTTAAAATCGACGGTCTAAATTAAACACATAATGCCGAATGACGTACCTTGTTATAAATGTAGAGGGTCTTGTGACGTAAATGGATCCAGGTAGTCTGCCAGTCCTGTAAGTAAGCAACTAAACTATAAAACAGCAACTAAACCAGTTTTCATATGGTTCAATTGTGAAGAGGCTTATGTACAGTTTTTTGCAACTTCAGGGAGTGGCAAAGTAAGTAATCGTAATTCCACAGGAAAACCTATTTTTAAAAAGCTGTAGCTATTTTAATTAAACATAGTCTGGACCTTGGACCTATATTTATAGCAATAAAAATTTTAAATAACTTTTCTCAGTGCATGTACTAAGGACATTAATATTACACATAGGAAAATATTCATCAAATGTCACACAGCAAAATAATTTTATAATATGACGTCAACAAGAGGCTCGGCTGTCACTGATCGCTATCACCTCTGATTCGTTTCTACGATTTTGGCACTATACAAATTTGTTTGTATATATGAATGTACTCACAGAAGCTGCACCAATGCGAGTGAAGACATTTCCACCTCGGTCAAATTCACCAATATCATTGAGGTCATCAGGCAACACAGATGCCATACTCTAGCACACAATTCAACAGTGTATAACGTATCAGATGCTGAATTTATCCCTCCTGTATATCAGATTAAATGAGAAAAAACATGAAACCAAAAGCATGCACAACCATCTCTTCTCTATCTACAGGAAGATGTGCAAGTAACATCAACAACTGATTGATACACTAACAACAAGTGCAACTAGCAACTTCTATAATTACATAATTAACTAAATGCCTTGGCTCGACTACATAGAATAATCGACCAGTGATGTTAAGTAACAAACTGAAAGTAACAACGTTACTTTACTAAAGTAAATTTCCTATTACTTTCTGGGGAAACAAAGTCATTTCAAAAACGAGTACTTCTACTTGTAACGAACTAAGTTTTTCAGATATCTTTAGTACTTTTACTTCCTTACTTTTCCGGAGAACCATTTGCATTGCAAGTTGTTACTGTCGTCACCTTCATACGTGCAGAACAGGTTTACAACTGTGACCATCATCAAAGCAGCCAGTTATTTGCGATGCCAATCAGGCAGCAGTACTCTGTATCTCAGTCCCTCCCCACTGCAGACAGCGTGACAGCACATCAGTGGGTACTGGAGGAACAAGGTTAATTAATGCCGGACACTGTTCAGAGACTGCACTGCCACGGTGGGAGGAGGGCTGCAGATGTCATCGCTGGTGCTGAATCTCTGCTCTATCTACGTTGACACTCGCTGGATGCTAGCCTACTGCATTCTACAGTCATCCGTCGTTAGCTGCACTCTATCTATATTAATTTCAAACTATATTGACCTGTCAGTTGTAACGTCTTACAATGGAAAAGGAGTCAAATGAGAACAAATCTTTATAGACTGGACACTAACTTGGGTAGTAGGCTACTTACAGTTGTTTGTGCATGTTCACTTTGGCACTGACATCACATTTCATTGTTCAATAATACCACCAATAATCAATATGTGTACTTTTTACTTAAAACCACTTGTAAAATATGAGTACTTTTTAGTTTTACTTGAGTAGAAATTTAAAAAAATACTTTTACTTTTACTTAAGTGAAAAATCTACCAATACTTGTACTTTTACTCAAGTATGCAAATTTGGTAATTGTAACAACACTGTAATCGATGCACACTGACAACAGTAATGTTTGCAAAGAGCACCTGCTTTTGACGATCTATACATATAAGGCAGTAAGGCAAGTAAGTAAGTAAGTAAGTAAATGGCTTATATAGCGCCAAGGTCTTTAGAAGAATCAGGGTGCATACATCCCAATCATCTTTTTATTCATTTATGAAAACAAGCTGCCCCAAACGTTGGCAACTTTGCCCCTATTAATAACAACAAAAAGTGACCACGATAAAACTGACATACACTTAAGTAAAAGAATAAATAACAGATCAAGACCTTGCCCAGCTTGGACATCCACACTCGCCGATATTCTGCCGTGCTGGCTGCAAACAGAAAGACGCGGCCCGCATGCTTTGTTGTTGCAAGTTCAAACGTAAACTCCACCCTAACAGACGTCAATCCACACTCCAGTTTAATGCCTCGTTTACACTGTAAAAATTCGTAAAAATTCACCAACAAAAACTGCTCACAAAAATACTACAATAAGTTACGCAGCTCTATAGCTGTCTATTGCATATGAATATTCAACGTTGGTGCTAACGGAGTACCTACCAGCTATCCTATGCTACAAGATTTCTGTTGACAATTTTTAGTGTAAATTCACAACTTATCCATACAACTTCAAGTTTTTTTAAGTTAATGGTACACATTAAGCCTGATATTTTTCATATGTGGTCCTGGCAATGGACAGATGGCATAAAGGATGCAGTGCCCTTTCCACCAGGAGCTGATGCGGTGGATCTAGAAAGGCTCATTTCACTGGCTGACGTCAGTGCTCGGAGTTCTTTTATGCATACAATGCTTCAACAACAGGAAAAGCATCCGACCCATAAAAAAACCAATGTGACTTGCTACGATCAACTTATCAACCAAGTCTCTATTTATACCCACTATGAAGATACAAAATAGTGAAAATGGTATGGTTTGGGGTAGTTAGGGGCCACTTAAGATCAATGGAAATAATGCCATTTGATAGAGCGCATACAAGTTCCTATTAGTGTTCCATAGTAACTATCTTGCACCGTTTCTGAGATATAGCGAGATATTGGTCGAAAATCGCTGATTGTAACCTACCCCACCTCAGTTTGGCGCCCTCGTAGGGGATGACTTAGTTGGAATTTCGCAGAGATTTTTTGGCATCATAAAACTAGAGTCCCTGGGCTATCATATGGCGTTATTTGCGTGATCTTATGTTTAGTCGTTTTTGTACAGTGCCGACTTGTGACTGACAGATAGACAGACACACGATGACAGCATATACCACGCTAGCACAGCGTCGCGCAGAAAAAATACTACAAAGACACCTACAAATGAAATTGGAAGAGCGATTATGAATGCTAGTCTGTCAGTCGAGATCTTGTTTTATGGTGACTAGGTTGGAAAGCATTTTGGAGGCTGACAAAAAGTGCAAAGAACAAACAAGGCAATTGTAATCACCAGACTTCGCCCGTGCTGTGCAATCCCACCACCCCCTTCATGGCCGATTGACTGCATCGCCTGCACCCAGACATTTTCAGAATACTATTTGCGCTTGCCTGGCATACTGACTGATCCCTTCTGCTGCAGAACGTTATTGGCGACTGAACGATCCCTTTTGCAGCAACGCTGCAGCAATGATTGTCAATGCTTTTGAATGGTCCGGACAACCCCCCAAACATTGCCCCTTCACCTTGGAGGATCTGCACCCCCATCTAATACATGGTTCCATGGGACAACTCAAGTCTTGTCCAAAATGGCATGTCCATCGGTTCAGCCGTTTTTGCACAGCGCACTGTAGAGTGTCCCATTACTTTACAATGGGCCACTAGGTTTTCCCCCAAATATTATCCCTTCCCCTTGGGGAATCGGGTCCCCCATCTAACACATGGTACCTACGGCTCACCCGAGTCATCAACCCAAATGGCATCTCGATCAGTTCAGCCGTTTTCGTATGGGTCCCAAATGCTATGCTGTATGCTATGCATTGTCAATGGGGGAAAAAAACCAAAATTGCACCTTCCTCTTGGCATTTCGTCACCCCGCCAGAGGAGAACAGAGCCACGGCCATAGGCAACGTGCCTAAAAAATTTGGTAAAGATCGCACGTGTGGTTCTGTAGATATGCTTGCGGACAGACAAACAGACACACACAGACGTGCTGATTACAATACTTTGCCACTGTTCTCTCGGGCAAAGTAAAAAAAATCATTTGACACAGTTCCCGTTACACGCAGTCATCCCAACACGTATAGGACTTCAGTGATGTGCAGTTTCAAAAAATTGCAAATTCAGCATTGCCTGTCATGAGTCGTGATGCCAACGCTCAACATTTCACGTCTCTCGATCGTAGCATTTGCAACAGTAGACTGCACGCAATCCAGACAATTTATCATCAATCTAACGATGCACTCAGCAAAATATGTTGGATCAAATGATAACTTTACCGGAAAAAAATTGGGCAGTTAACTGTAAGGATTATAGGTAATACACATCACGAAACAAATAACTGCTTACTAATCCACATTAATCAATTGCATGAACAGTATGATTAAAACTGCTAAAATTTTTAATTAAGTAAAAAAATAAAAAATTCACTTTTGGGGTTGTTACTACCAGTTAACAAGCTATTTTTTAGAATAAAAGGTATAAAAAAGGGGGGACAAAATTCCATGTGCATTGCTATCTGTGCCAGCCATAATGCTGTGGTTAGTGACATGTGTCAAATGCTAGTTCACAACAACAAAGGACAACAATCAAAAGTGTAATTCAGCAGAAACATTATGTTAGAGCCTTATACACAAAAAACAGCAACAAATTGGTTAAATGTACATTAATAAAAAATCTTCTAATGAAAGCAGGAATAAAACGCAACTACCTTGTCACTGTCAAAGTAACTTAAACTTCCATTCTCCAGTGTGCACCATCTCTTACGAAAATCTAAATCAATAAGGAATAAATTAGCCCCATACGGGACTGATGGTCGACTCTTCACAACGGACTATTCTGCCAAGTTCAAAGTCACGTGACACAAAAACTAGACCAAATATCAAAAATCGGGCCCGAACAAATTAAGTTATTGTCGTGTAGTTTAAGAATCGGTCGTCAGTTGCCAGCTACCATTGTAAATGGCAGAGGAGATTATATTACAGATAGCTGTTAAAAATGGAAGGATTTCCGACTTTGAAGAATTCGTGACCTTGACCTTGGATGGGGTCATACTGCATACCATCGTGCATCTCTCATCGACCTCTACCTACATGCCTAATTTCATTGAAATTAAAGAAACTTTGTGGATGGATGTACGTACAGATGTACAAACGGACATTTGAGACCGGCTTTATTACACTGACTCTGAAGAGTCGACCTAAAAATAACTGAATAAAAGACGTCAGTCAACCAAGGACGTGCATAATCAGTGTGCATGCAAATGAACCATACTGTCTAGCACCAACTTACAACAACATAAAAATCAAAAGTCATTGATGAGGGTCGTCGCCTTAGGATGCATGATGTGGATGTGTCAAACTGTCACCCCATTTTTGCCAGAGAATGTTTCTGGGATTGACGCAGAAACTCTAAGTACAGTTAATACCATTCAAACTGAACCAAAACACCACTTTAAGAAAAAAATTCAGTTTTTTTCTAGGCAGGAGCATTCAAGTCAACTTGTTAGACATGGCGACAACCCTGATTGACAATGGTGGGAAAAACAACACAAATTTGTACAATAATTCTAATGTAAGTATGCCACAAAAACGGACAAAACACAAAAAGACATCACTAATACAACAATTTCAACCAGATCTCATATGCATAGAATGGGTGCCGAATCAGCACAGATGTATGCAGTATTATACCGTCTCTTGGGCTGCTTCCAGTCTTGAGCAGAAAGCCACAGTGTGACAAGTAAATGGAATGCGGTCTTGCCTCCTCCTACAATGAGAAAACAAGAAACTCAGATACCACAGAAAAAAGTGAATCACGTGACTCTGACCACGCCCCTTTTAGGGGTGGTTTGTCACCGTAGGCTAGGATTTGATATAGTCTACTTGCATGCAAAATTTGACGATTCTAGTTTCAGCCGTTCCACAGATATCACTGGGGCCCCAAAATTTAAGGTGTCACGGGACGTAACACTACTGGCCCGCCGTGCAGTGTTACCGTGGAGCTATAATTAGACTGGAGGTGGCATGACGTCATTGCCTGGCCTGCATGGTGAAGCCGCCTGCAGGCCCGCTGTGGAGTGTTACAGACGATGACAGACTACGACGCCAGACGCCAGAGAGCATCATCAGTCTGGCGCCCCTACACTATGTGTAGGCGGGCCAGTAACAATGTGGGCAGGTAGCATAGTCCAAAGTCCACACAGCAAAGTGCTACTGAAACAGTCATACTGCTGTCAGACATCGGACGTACTATCATATGTCATATGATTGCAAACGTTAACCACCAGTAACACCAGTCTCCGTACCTCAGGCGTTAACTTCTCTCCACCATTCTGATATATGAATTCCTGCATATTCACAGTAATAACAGCATCACAATTAATCTTCCATGTAGTGGTGGTTTTATGTCCCACTCGACACAAAATAGGTCATTTTGGAGATGCTCTTCTCAGCCAATCTCTTGACTTAGTACTAAAAAACTGAAACAAATACAACAAAGGCGAACATGCATCCGTAACAAAATATGCTACAACATAAAATTAACCCAAAAAACTAAAGCCAGGTTTAGTCGCCTCCTACGACATCCAGCTTGGAAACGGAGAGGGTCTATTCTGGTTTCAGCGCTTCATAAATTTGTCACTTACTTACTTAGACAATTACCAACTTACTTACAACCACACTGGTCTCTTCCACGCAGTATTTAAGTAATTAACTCAAAACCCCCAGTTAATAAACACTATTAGTTATATCCAGCACAATAACTAAGTTTCAAATAATCAGCAATGTTGCCTTTATGTTATGTTAGATTGACATCTGGTGTTGAATGGCACTTTCAACACATATAGGTCAGTCTCATGCCTACAGAATAAGTAGTTACAGCTGGTAAACATTGTAAATACAAAATATGATCAAACTGTCGAAACACATCTGATCCTGGTCCTTGTGGAGATAACATCCTTGACTACTGGTGTAACTGCAGAGTATTTCCAGCCAACAGACTGACTATAGTACTGATAAAACAGGCCAATATAATATAACACAGACATCTAAACACAACCAAACTAATGTTGGCTATCCAGCTAGGCAAAGGACTATGTCTGTTCTAACACTTAACCACAGACAGCTAGACAGGATGAAAACACTACATTAAATCAACATCAGAACAGCATTACTCACCATCTGCAGTATCTGATGCGCCTGCTTTGCAAGTTGTATTGCTGTAAAATGTACAAAAACATTACATAACTTAAGTTTGTATATCACACACAATAAGCACTTTAACAAAAATACGGCAACTACTGTGGTTAGAGACCAGACAACATTTGTGAACACCAGCCATCACGTGCCCATCCACATCAGGTATTCATGTAACACATCCATTACGAAAGGTGTATAAACAGAGAGATATCCATTAACACATGCCAGATACGTTCACTTACGACTTTCGTGTTCCTTTGGACTTTCACATAGTATCTACAAAACAACGTTTTGACATTAATATCAATATTTTTAACACATGATAATACACAGCAGGCCACTGTATATGACTATTATACTCATATGAAACATACTGTCTTCTATATACTAACATTAAGTGCACACATGTTAGTTCTACGTCATAAATAAAATTAAAGAACGTATTTCCTAGTCCATATAGAATTAAAGGCTTCCTCAATTGTTCTCGTTGCTACTACTGCTATTTCCATAACAAGTAACAATTAAGAATGCAATAAGAGCCATCTGGCAAAAGCACTAAGCCTTAGTGGTACAAATAACTAAATAAATTAGCCCCATGCTAGACTAACGGTCAACTCTTCACAACTGATGTTTCTGCCAAGTTCAAAGTCATGTGACGCAAAAACTAGGACAAATATCAAAAATCCGGCCCGATCAAATTTAGATATTGTGCCCTAGTTTGAGAATCAGTGGTCAGTTGCCAGCTCCCATTGTAAATGGCGGAGAAGATAGCTTTTGAAAATAGAAGAATTTCCAAATTTAAAGGGCTCATGACCTTGACCTTAACCCTGAATCGGGTCATACTGCATACTGTAGTGCATCAACTATCTTCCTGTCATCAACCTTTACCTACATGCCAAATGTCATTGAAATCAAAGAAACTTTTTGTGGATGGATGGACGTACATACATACGTACGGATGGACATTTGAAATCCACTTTATTAGGTCGACTCACAAGAGTCGACCTAATAATGTCTTGTAATGCCATTTAATCAGCAGCGAGAAAATGTATTACTCTTTAAGCTAACACAGAAACCTAACAGATAATGTCCAACTAAAACAGACAAGACGCGTCTAAAACACGCACGTCAGCTCCAGAGAAAAGCAGTTGCATTGTCTCCAGCACGTCTCCGTACCTCACCGACTTACACAGAGCCTACAAACAGACAATTCGTAATGATAAGTAAGCAAGAAAGGTTTGTCTCACACAGTGAACTTCAAAGGGATCATGCATCAGTGGCAGCAGCGAGGTAGTATGACCACAGAATTGTTACAGACTGACGATCATAAATGCATATAGCACCACAAACGTTTTTACAAACTGATAAGCCATGGGACACAGTAAACAGTTATACTGACTGCATTGAGAGCTGCCTGGTCATCGTGCAGGGGATGAATCTGACAGTAAACGTGATCTCGGTACTTGTTGTATATGAACGTCTTGCGAGCCGATCTGTTCAACAGAAATCAACACCAACAACTACATGTGCAACGTACCATCCAAATGCAGCAAAAAACAGGTAACTCAACACTTGTAAAATAGCTTAAATTAACACAACTTTATCAAACAACATGGTACTCAATAACAGCATCAGAAAACATATGCTGCTTCTCTAGGCTTAAGTAACACAATAACATTAAGCTGAGTTATTTCTCAAGAACTGCAAATTACTAAAAAATAAGCCAATTACATACAAGTTAAACATTACATGTGAATAAGTTAAGAGCACAATTAGAACTGACTCATCAGCATCTGAGTGAATCCTGTCTGCTGGTGACAAATTCCATTCCCAGAACTTGTTGGCATTATCATTGCCAATGACAGTCATCAGCTGCAAACAGCGATGTATGTACACATTGTAACAAAACAACGTGCAGTCGACACTGTAAAATACACAACAACTAGACATATTGCAACTACGATCATTGAAACGTAATGGCCGCCAATAGAGCGGGTCGAAATGACGGAACAGATCTCAGCCGTTTCTGGGTCAAAGGTCACGGAAAGTAGGTCAACTTTTATGGAACACATTGTAGATTGACATTTGCATTTTGGTTTGTCAATGCGCCGTTTCGTTCCGGAGACATGCGGTGTCGAGTGCAGAAGTCGAGAAAATTTAATGTTTTTGCACCCCAAATTTGGTGGGAGAGGGGGCCCCAAAATTTTTGGGGGCATTTTTAAATCAACACCATTTCTGACCTACTGGCCAAGTTTGGTTGAGATCCCATGGCTGGTCTTTCATCTATGTTAAAGCGGTAAAATATAATGGCCTTGCCTTTGGCGGCCATAATTAATACATTAACCGACCGTCTGCTGTTGTCATGTGTGGTCATGAGCCATGTGCCATCAGCAACACCATCAGCTGACTAAGTTACAGACCACCCTTGAGCTTGGCCTGTGGGCACCTGCTGACAATGTGGAACACTGTCTGTTATATGCCACATGGATGCTATCAATCATTGCAAAGCAAGCCTCACATTTCACAGCAGAAAGCACAATTGCCTTTGTTAGTCTGGAAGTGACCAGTGATGTCACGGCAATGCTGGACTGTGGGGTCATCCACAATGAAAAGAATTGGCCACCAAAGTCATTGACCGGTAATGTGTATGGTGTGATGACAATGCAGATCAAACAGGTTCGAATAACAGCAAACACTTGAGTGCAGCATATAACACATCTGCATAGGAACCACTCTTCACGTTGGGTTGTCTCCTCAATCAGCTGGTCTACTGCAGCTTCACCTCCGAGTACCAGGAGCTCGACATTAGCTAGAATTGGTACACATGAGAGGGGCACACACCACAGGGTCCCAGTACTGATCAATCAGTGATTAAGAAAGATGGTTTGGATATGAGGAACGTAAAGATGATGATGACTGAATCATATGCTACACAATGACTAAGGGAAAAGGAGGAAAACTTAACAGGAAGTTGTTAAGAATATAAAACGTTCTAACCATTTCAGTCCAGGACAATAGCAGACTGCAGTTTAAATCCAGTCTTTACACATGGCATTTTGGCACCATTTGCCTCTGAGAACTTTGCTAAATGGATAGGTTTACTGACTGATCACGTGATTCATGCACCTGACTTCAATATTCATCTCACAGCTTCATCAGTGTACCTCTCACCTGTATAACTGATGGCTTCCACACCTTGCTGTCCATTCGCAATGACCGGATCTTGGACACAGCTATGGACCGGTGAATGCCTGTAATACACAATTGACAATGAAATTGACATAAAATTATGTAATGGCAAACACAACTCACAAACAACTTTTTTTAAAACTAGTTCATGTTTCTGAGTAAAACTCCAGATCATAGTAAATCATAAGAAGTGGGTTAAATAGGAAACTTGCGGCATTTTTGCTGCAGTAGTTTCTTGTTTTTGTCACCAATGCTATTAATGTTATCGGTGTAGTGAGACCATAACACATGATTCGAGAGATATGAGGAACTCGCAACAGATTTGTGTAGACTGGAACACATCTTCGATGTCTGCAGATTCACCGCAGTAATGCTGACATTTTCCCTCCCATCTTGGACATGCAACTAGCAAATATTCTAATGTCTTGGCCCCCTCACCACAATGTGGGCACAGTACAGACCTAATCCAGTTGGCTAGTAATCAGTAACTCAGTTTCTGCTTACTATTATCAGTCTTCCTTTAACTAGCCTTATTTCCGATCTAATTATTCATGTTGGGCTGAATCCCCAATACACAACCTTTGGGGATGATAGGCATGGTTTTTAACTGACGGATGTCATTCATGTTGCCCAACCAACAGTGCAAAAGCACTGAACAGAACTCAAACCACAGATGCCAGCCACTGACAGTCACTCACTAGACCTCAGCCTTCCTCAGTCCACCAACCAAATCCTGGCGGAAGGGATGCACATCCTTTATGCCAGTTCACCGATGTCAGGACCCATTGTGCTTGATGTGTTGTATTTGGAGGCAACCTTGTGGCGAGTGGTTTATAGCAGCATTACTGTCACCAGATGCACTTCCCGGCACTCAAACAATGTCAATGCAAAACAAAAAATGTTGAAAACTGTAGCAACAGCACAGAACGTTTGTGAATGTCATCTCGACACATGACGTACCAGCACAGCGTTTGCACAGCGTAATGCCAAGAGTAACTGACGCCCAGTCGGGATCTGAAATGTAACAAAACAGCATGCCAACCATAGCCATCTGTCAATCAATTTCACACACACATGCACACCTGCAAACACACACACACACGAAGTTTTTCCCAGTAAAGGTTAACTCGGAATGTTTGCGAATAACAGGAGCACTTTGTTTAGTGTTTACAGGTTGCATGCTGTTCCCGACATCCAACCAATGTTACCAAACTACAAAAGGAAACCCACAACGGAAAATCATCTCCTGGCGTTATCCATTCTCAATCTGCTTTCTTGGTCTGCTCTTGCATGCCATATTTTACCATGACAATCTGATTCCTGACAAAATGGACGATGACTTCAAAACCATAAAATACTTTACACAGCTAAATAATGCTTCACAAGGTTTAATGCCACTTAGTAAAACAACTATTTTACTTAACATAACAGACATGTCTGAGGAAATTGCCACTTTAGACATCATCTTATCGTTATTTAAAAAATAACCAGAGACAACAAAAGCACCATGAACAATAAATCCATAAACATCAAATTAGCCGATCACGTGACAAGAAACCAGAAAACTGATTTGATCCATAAGAAACAACCATTAAACTCACACTGCCTATGAAGTTAAGACCTTACAGCCAGGCAGAAATGCATATATTATTATTATTATCATTATTATCACTATTAAGTCAAGAAAAATTTGTATTATATCAATAAAAATGCAGTTAAATTACTGTGCACTTATAGTAAATCACCAACCTTCTGCAATGCAGTCAGCACAGTTCCGATTACTGGGATTAGCATAAACTTCCTTAATTATCTGCGAATACAAAAATTACATACATGTAACACGGTTGTTCAGAACCTTTAATGCCCCACGCACCATTTTCATCACACGTCTGCATGTCATTCACCCTTTTGCTAGACTGTCAGACTCAAAAAATGCTTTCTAAATAATATGGGACGTTATGCTATGACACATCATATTATTTGCGCTTTTATGCTATCCAGGATTTGGAATCAGTACTGCAATGGTAATGGGATTAATTCAGCTAAAAAATGCCAATAAATATTTCAACAGTTTGAGTCTGCCATTCTATGGTCCCGATGCCCCCCCCCCAAAAAAAAACCCTGAAATTCCCCTGGAGGGAATTCCAGTTGGTTGGAATCTCTTGATGTAAGGTTTGATGCCACAAATAGTAACAAATTCACGGAGTAGCAGCATTTAAACATCTTACATCCACACAGCTGCATAATGACTATCATCCACACTTGTGACAACATTATGACTTTGAACATCAAATCAGCATTTGCATTCACTGTAGCGAATCAACTGTCGATTGACTGATTAGGGTTTTACGTCCCACACGACATGAAAACAGGTCATTTCAGAGATGTTCTTCCCAGCCAATCTCTTGGCTTAGTATTGGAAAAAAACGAAAAAGCAAACATGCATCTGTAACAAAATATACTACAACATAAAATTAACACAAAAAACTAAAGACAGGTCTGGTCGCCTCCTACGAGCTCTGGCCTGGAAACAAAACGGGTCTATTCTTGAAGGAGTAGATAGATAGTCAAGAAGTAAACAAGAAAAGAAGTAAATAAGTAAGAAAAAACATAAGGAAAAAAAAGAAAGAAAAGAAGAAAGTGAGGAAAGAAGCTAAGTAAACACACAAACTAACAATTCATATAGCGATGAAATCAGCACATCAATCACGGTGCATTACCCCCCTCCCCCTGAGCCTGTACAGGGCTCGAATTAACTGCAAAATTGCTAACATCAAATATACACTGAAAATTGACACACACTGCTAAAAAAATGAGCACACAATGTAAATATCTTCTTAAAATATTGCAGCAAAATAATGTCAAGTTTTAGCGATGTACTACAGGAAAAATAAACCTAGCCTAATCTAAAAATGTTGTATATAACAGCACTGTTATGCATACACTATCATCTCCAAGACTTCGAGCAATGACATCTTCAAAGATTGTCTTCCAATTATTCAACTCCTCACGTGTGTCAAACAGTAGCCTACCAATACACAGCAGACATGAGTGCCACCAGTAGCTGGCTGTAACTGTAATTATATTCTATGTCACACATAACCCATCCGATGAATGTCGATTAAAAATACCAGGTATGACATAAAATCAGTCCATGGTGCTGTCCAGACTGGCAGCGCTGAGGACAGCAA
>Ga0209780_1001185_pt1 | contig 16640 bp, 14 predicted proteins | sample WorMetexBAHAMAS2_FD_187384 | JGI IMG/M metagenome (GOLD analysis project Ga0209780, IMG submission 187384) | Marine gutless worms symbiont microbial communities from Max Planck institute for Marine Microbiology, Germany - Inanidrilus exumae... | ecosystem: Host-associated > Annelida > Digestive...
CGCCAATACCTTCGTAATCGCCGCCGTCAGCGTCGTCTTCCCATGGTCAACGTGACCAATCGTCCCAACATTGCAGTGCGGCTTCGTTCGCTCGAATTTCGCCTTCGCCATCGTTTCGTCTTCCGCTTCAGACTGCCACTACACTTAAAAGACTGCCGGAAAAACCGCCGGTTTCATCAGACTGTCGTCGCGACGGAGCCTTTCGTCAACGTCGCCGTCAAATTCTCCGCCCCTGGTTCGCTCCCTTAATGACGGTGTCGGGGCGCCCGGACATCGCCGCTTCAAAGACCTTCCTCGGCCACCAGTTCCCCATCCGACAGCCGCGACTGACGTCGAAAGGTGGAGCGGGTGAAGGGAATCGAACCCTCGTCTTGAGCTTGGAAGGCTCCTGCTCTACCCCTGAGCTACACCCGCGTCGTCGTCATGGCCCGCGGCTGCATCCCAACGAAGATTCTCAAAGTTCGTCTCCGCGGGGGTGGTGGAGGGGGTTGGATTCGAACCAACGTAGGCGTACGCCAACGGGTTTACAGCCCGTCCCCTTTAGCCGCTCGGGCACCCCTCCGGAACGCCACTGGCGCCGGCGCACCGGCGGAAACAAGGCTCTGGACATAGGGTTTTTTGCCGGCCGTTGTCAACGGCCAAACAACACAAAGACATGCAATAAACAGGCATTTGCCGCCGTCGGTACTCGGCGCGGCACTTGATGGCGCCCGCTTTTCGTGGATCGTAAAGGGCGTCATGGGCTCACGCAAGACACCGCACCGACGACCCGGGCCGTCCAGGCGGGCAAACCAGGGACCGGGAGAGCCGTTCCAGGGGCCGGCCGGATCGCAGCGCCGCGACCGCGATGGTGCCTTGTGGTTGTACGGACGTCACGCGGCGACGGCGGCGGCGGCCAATCCGGACCGGGTGATCCGTCGGCTGGTGGCGCTGGCCTCCCTGGCACCAGAACTGGCGGAGGCGGTGGCCGCCTCCGGCGTTCCGCGCCCCGACATGCAGATCGCGGAGCGCGACGCACTGGACTCGCTGCTGCCGGCGGGCGCCGTCCACCAGGGCGTTGCCGTGCTGGCCGAACCCCTGCCGGCCGCCCACCTGGACGATGTTCTGGCCACGGCTGGCGATGAGGCGACGCTGGTGGTCCTCGATCAGGCCACCGACCCGCGCAACGTAGGTGCCGTGCTGCGGACGGCGGCGGGGTTCGGGGCGCTGGCCGTGGTGCTCCAGGACCGCCACGCGCCTGCCGCCACCGGGGTGTTGGCCAAGGCCGCCTCGGGCGGATTGGAGCGGGTGCCCCTGGTGCGTGTTGTCAATTTGGCCCGCGCCATGCGCCGTGCCCAGGAGTCCGGGTTCTGGTGCATCGGCCTCGACGCCTCGGCCCCGGATACGCTGGCCGAGGCCGATCCCGAAGGCCGGATCTGCCTGGTCCTGGGTGCGGAAGGTGCCGGTCTCCGGCGACTGACCCGCGAGACCTGTGATCGCCTGGCGCGGATCCCCATCGCCGGGGTTGAAAGCCTGAACGTATCCGCGGCAGCGGCCATCGCCCTCTACGAGGTGGCCCGCGGCCGCCGCTGACGCCTGCCCCTTCCCTTGCCGGCCGCCCCATCGATGGGTACTGTCGGTCGCCGCATGGGCCCCACGGCATGCGCCGGCGTAGCTCAATTGGTAGAGCAACCGCCTTGTAAGCGGTAGGTTGCGGGTTCAATTCCTGCCGCCGGCACCACATTCCCCCGGGTCCGGATCTCGCCCGACGAAAGGCACTCGACCGTGAGCAAGCTCGAACAGATGTCGAGGCGGCGCAAGGCGGCTCACGCCGAGCTGACGTCGCTCGACTCCAAGGTCTACAAGGCATTCCTGGATATGGAACGGGCGGCCTTTGCCGACGGGGACCTGACCAAGCAAGCGAAGGAGCTGATCGCCGTTGGCATCTCGGTGGTCATCAACTGCGAGTCCTGCATGCAATGGCACATCGAGCAGGCGGCCAAGGCCGGAGCGTCGAGGCGTCAGGTTCTGGAGGCCGTGGAGGTCGACATCGAGATGGGAGGCGGACCCGCGACGGCCCACGCCAGGTTCGCCCTTGAGGTCATGGCCGACGTGTTCGGCACCGCGTAGAAAACGCCGCCCAGCGGGCTAACCCACAACTCGACCCAAGGTCGGAACATCGGCGAAGTCCGCCTCCGTGTCCGAGCCACCGCGGGGCGATCGACCGGCGGCGACGTCGTGGATGAGCTGCAACTGCTGCGGCAGGCAGATCCGCTGCAGCTCGTAGCGCTCGATCACCGTGCGTCGGGCGGCCTCCCGAAGGCTTCGAAAGCGATCCGGGTGGCTGAGCGCTTCGTCCACACGCGCCGCCAACTGCTGAGCGTCGAAGAAGTCGAAAAGCAGGCCGTTCTCGCCGTCGGTCAGCATCTCCTCTACCGGCGGCGTGGCCGAACCGACGATAAGGCAGCCGATGCTCATCGCCTCCACCATCGACCACGACAGGATGAACGGATAGGTCAAATAGACGTGCACCGAGGAGATGCGCATCATGTCGACGAGGTCGCCGTAGGGGATCCGGCCGAGGAAGTGAACCCGTGACGTATCCAGGCGTCCCTTCACCTCATCCCAGAACATGTCGGCGTAGGACTGGCCGTCGGGAGCCGGCCGGCCGTAGCTGACACCGCGATCGCCGACGATCAGCACCTGGGCATTGGGCCGCTGCGCGAGGATATCCGGCAGCGCGCGCATGAACACGTCGTAGCCGCGATAGGGTTCCAGGTTGCGGTTGATGAAGGTGATCACCTCATCGTCGGCGCCGAGGGTCAGGCCGCTCTTGGTGGTGAAGGTGCGCGTCGGGTCCGGACACACCTGGTCGGTATCGACGCCGTCGAAGATGACGCTGATCCGGTCGTGCAGGAAATCCGGGAAACTGGACTTCTGCCAGTGCGTCGGTGCGATGCCCCAGTCGGCCTGCTCCATGCTCAGCAGGTAGATGGATTTGCGGACGCGCAGCTTCAGCAGGCCGTCGAGGGAGGTCTGGGCGTTGGGGTTGAAGTTGATATCGTAACCCTTTGTCCGGGTGTGCATCTCGCAGAAGTTCAGGATGCGGGTATCCGGCCAAACGTCGCGCAGGAACAGCCCTTCGCCCCACCCCGGATGGCAGCAGATGATGTCGGGGGTGAAGCCTTGATCCTTGAGGTGAAAACCGACGCGGGCAGCCTGCTGGCCGCGGCGCACGGCGGCTTCCAGCCGCCGAACGTAGGGGTGCGTCTTATCCCCGGCGCCCTGAGGCGGCTTGTAGCCCACCTCGCGGACCTTGGGATGTCGCAGCCGCCCCAGGTTCGGCCGCTCACCAATGGCGATCACCTCGTTGCCGGGGACTTCCGCGAGAGCCGGGGCAATGTGCTTGTATTGGCCCGGAAAGTTCTGGTGAATGAATAGGATCTTCATCAGCCGGCAATGATCGAAGAGGCCGTTCCCTGCAACCGACGCCTTTGGGCGTCCTGAGCGACGCTCGCAAGATTCATGCCCGGCCGCGACGCTCTCGTCTCGTCAAGGCCTTAGCCCGAGACTCCCATGCCGCTTCCGGCCGCAGTTGTCAACTGCTACCGACAGTCGACCGCATCCACTTAACAGTTTGTTGGGACCTTGCATGCCATTCTGAATTGCAGGCGCTTCGCCAGCGTGCATCACATCACGTTCCAGGCTGCGAAGGAGGGCGATACGCATGTCGCTGTTCGAGTGGAAGGACGACTACGCGGTCGGCGACTCCGGGGTCGACAGTCAGCACAGGCAGCTCCTGGAGCTTGCGCAGCTCCTGTACAACGCCGCCCGCGACGACAAGGCAGACAGCGTCGTTCGCCAAGCGATCGATGCCCTGATCGTCTACACCGAACGGCACTTCGCCGATGAGGAAGAATGCCTCGCCGGCCGCGGCTCGCCATTGTTGGATGATCAGCGGCACGAACATATCCAATTGACGACGGAACTGAGGGCCTTGTGCAGTGCCTACGCGGCCGTCGGCGAGGGATTCGGCGCGACGCTGGAGCGGTGGGTCTCCACCCGGCTCGTGCCGCATATGCTGACCACTGATCGATGCGCCTTTGAAGCCAAGCCACCGAGCGCTACCGAATCCGCCGCCTGATCGGCCACGGACGATCAGCCACCCACGACCGACTGGAGCCTCGTATCGGTGCTGTTCAGCCCCGGCGCCTGGGGAAGGTCGGCCGCTAGGGCTTCCATCCTCACCAGCGGACCCGCATCCACCGGAACACCCGGCCCCATTGCCTCGCACGCGGCAACAAGGCGCCCATTTCGATCCAGGAGATCGTCGGCCAAATCGATGATCCGTCGATTGGGCTGTGCGTGCGGTGCCACCTCGCGCAGGCGGGCTGCCGCCTCGTTCTCCTGGCCGCCAGCGTCAAGGACCATGGCAATCAATGCTCCCGCCATCGACCGGCTGACACCGGCGAAACAGTGAATGATCACCGGTTCGCTCCGCAGTCGACCGTCGAGGAAGCGGATCAGCTGGGCCACATGGTGCCGTTGCGGCGGGATCTGGCCGTCCTGCGGCTCGACGATATCGTGCAAGCCGAGCCTCAGGTGGTTCGCGCGATCAAAGCCGGCGGGCGTGGCCGGCAGGTACTCGGGTCCGGTGATCGAGATCAGTCGACCAGGCCGGATCGCGGCCACGTGCTGCGGCATTTCAGCCAGATTGCAAACGAAGATCATGTGGTTCACCAAGGCAGCCGTTGATTCGGCGCAACCCTACACGAACCGGGTTAACCGATGATGACAATCACTCGCAATTTCTGCCTTGTCATCCGGTTCAGGCCGAACGCAGCCCAGCGACAAAGGTCGCGACCTCCTCGCGCAGGGCGTTGGCCTGGCCGTCCAGATCGTTGGCGGCGGCAAGCACATGGCCGGAAACCTGCCTTGCCTCGGCCACCGCGCGGGCGACACCGCCGATGGTAGAGGTTACACCCTGGGTTCCGGCGGCCGCCTGCTCAGCGTTGCGGGCGATCTCACGGGTCGCCGAGCCCTGCTGCTCCACCGCCGCGGCGATCGCCGAGGAAATCTGATCCACGCGGGTGATCACCTGCGAGATGGTTTCGATTGAACCTGCGGCTTCCTGCGTCGCCCCCTGGATTCCGCCGATGTGCTGGGCGATCTCCTCGGTGGCCTTGGCCGTCTGGTTGGCCAACGTCTTGACCTCCGCCGCCACCACGGCGAAGCCTTTGCCGGCGTCGCCGGCGCGGGCCGCCTCGATGGTGGCGTTGAGCGCCAACAGATTGGTCTGCTCGGCAATCGCGGTAATCAGCTGGACCACCTCGCCGATGCGCTCGGCCGCCTCCACCAGATCACGAACGCGTTCGCCGGCCCGGTTGGCCTCGTCGACGGCGCTGGCGGCAACCTGAGCAGCCTCCTCCACCTGCCGCCCGATTTCGGCCACGGAGCCGGAAAGCTGCTCGGCCGCCGATGCCACGGCCTGAACGCTCGCCGATGCCTCTTCCGCCGCGCCGGCGACGGTCGTGGACTGGCTGCCGGCCTCGTCTGCCTGGCCGCTCATGGCCTCCGCCGAACCGTGCATCTCCGTCGAGGACTGGGTCACGGCCTGCACCACAGAGCCGACACTGGCCTCGAAATCGTCGGCCATCCGGCTGAGCAACGTCGTTCGTTCCACCTCGGTCTGGCGTGCCGCCTCTTCCCGTTCGACGCGCAGCCGCTCCATTTCGATGGCGTTGTCCTTGAAGACCTGAACGGCCCGCGCCATGGCGCCGATTTCGCTCTTATGGTTCAACGCCGGAACGTCGATGCCGGTGTCGCCCGCCGCCAACGAATCCATGGCGCTGGTCATCGCGACGATGGGGCGCGAGATGGCCCGCGACGTGACCACCATGACCAGCACACCCAGGGCGACGGCACCCACCACCCCCAACAGAATGGTACTGGTTGTCCATTCCGCCTGTTCGCTTGCCGAGTCGTAGCCGCTGGCGGTGTCGACTCTCTGGAGTTCGTTGAGGTCTTCCAGGCGGCTGTACAGGGTGTCGAAGGCGCGATCCACGTTGTCCACCAGCATCAACGCCAGCGATAGATCGACGTCGGCCATCTGGACCACCTCCTCGACGGCCGTTCGGTAGGCAGCGATGGCCTCGGTGGACTGTTCGATCGGTTGGTGATCGGTCTCCGCAAGGTCGGCACGGGAGGCGAGCATTTCAATGGCGCCATCGAGGCTGTCGAGCCCTGCCCGAACCGCCGACATCATCGAGCCAATGACTTCAGCGTCGTCCGTATTAGCGGTCCAGTTGAGCAGTCGGAACAAGGCTGTCTGCGTTTCCGCCGCCTTGTCGGTAATGTCACGAGCCGCCAACGTCTTCTGGACGTTGGTGCCGTATATGGTCTGCAACGCTGAGAACTGCTTCTGGGCCCCGCTGTAGGAAAGCACCGCGACCATCCCAAGGAACACCAGGATGATCGCCGGGGCGACAAACACCTTGATCGAGATCCTGGTGTCGTTGAGGAAGGACTGCAGCATGGATGCTCTCCTGGCGGCTAAAAGCCACACACCTAGGTAACCCGACGGACCGTCGGGCACGCCGCGTCTAATGCACAGACCCATTCGAGTGGTTCAATCGAGTGGGTCAGATGTGCACTAAAAACAATGCCTTGCGTGCAGCTACGGTGCATTCTTTGAATGCACCGCTGCACTAGCCGACGGAGTCTGGACTGTCGCCCCGTCGGCCGTGACGGATTGCTGTTTGCGGCGTTACTTGTAGATGCCAACGCCCACCAGCGTGTCGCCGACGCGCTGGATGTAGGACGACTTCTGCTCGACCTTGTCGGTCACCGGATTCGGCCACTTGTAGTCGACCCAACCGGAACCCGATCCCTTGCCGACGCTGATGAACTCCTGCATGAACGCCTTGCCGTCCGGGTCCTTGAGGTTCAGCAGGGACTTGCCCACCAGCTGCTTCTTGGCACCGTGGGCGAGAAGCTTGCCCTGGAAGTCGGCGACGAACACGTAAAGGTCGCGGTCGCGAAATCCGTCCTTGCCGTCGTTGAAGGTCGCGTAGGCCGAACTCGCACCCTGGCTCTCGATGAGCGCGACGGCGCGGTCCACCATGGCCTTGGCTTCGTCCGCAGTGCCCTTGTCGCCGGCCGTAGCCGGGGACTGAAGCGCCAAAAGAAGCAGTGTCGAGATCAGGAATCTTCCAATGAACCGCATGGGGGGCGTTCTCCGATGTTTCCGTTGGACGTCGCTTGAAAACCGGTGCCCTATCCCAACGACCCGCTTGTCGGCACTCTTGTCAGGGAATCCTAGCGCACCTAGAGAAGTGTATATCCACCAACGGTTTCGCTTCTATTTCCTGAATATGTCGGAATGTTACAACCGGCGCTGGAATCGCGCCCGGCCGCGCACGGCGGATGTCGCCTCTCGAGAGGAGTCGATGGCGTCTCTGCTGCGGCCGACGCCTACTTCCAGCAGCTGACGCGGACGACGAAGGGCTTGGCGATCTCAAGGATCTCCGCCAGCGGATCGACGATGGCAGGCGTCGTCCGATAGCGAATGCCATGGCGGGCAAGGAACGGCAGGACAATGCGGTTGGGGATGGCGAACCCGAGGTCGCACACCAGATCGCCGGTCTTCTGAAACACGCCGACGGAATTGACCTGGGCGAAGACCACGCCCCTGACGCCGCCGGCACGATCCACCAACGGACCGCCGCTGTTCCCCGGATAGACGAAGGCCCTGAGCTTCAGGAACCAGGGCGGCAACGCCAGCGAACGAACCACTGCGTCTTCCGGATCGGCGAGCAACGCCTCGGTGACCTGCGGATCGATCGGCGGCAGGGTCCGGGTCGGATAGCCGATGATGTAGAGCATGTCGGGAAGCGGCTCGTCCGTGCGGCGAAAGGCCGCCACCGCCGGTGACACCATGTTGACCCGCAGCACCGCCAAGTCGTGCTCGGGGTCCACCGCGCTCACCGCCGCCCTGGCTTCCAGGCCGGTCGTGGTTTCCAGCGTCACTACCACGCACTCGCGGATCACGTGGTAGTTGGTGATGACCTGACCGTCGGTGGCAACAAAGAAGCCGGAGCCGAGGCCGATGCGCTTTCGGTCGCGGATGATCGGCCGGCGGGTGGCCTTCATCGCATCCAGGACCCGGCTTGCCCGTCGCGCTCGCACCTCCTCCGCCTGCTCGCGCGTGATAACGTCGCCACGGCACTGGCCGGCGACGACCACGGTCACCACGTCCCGCGCGCGATCGAAGCAGTAGACCACCGCGTCGTCCGCCGTGGCCGAAGTGCCGCCGATGACCAAGCCGGCGGCGAGAACCGTCCCGGCGGTCAGGAGGCGCGCGGCCGCTCGAGCGACGCTGTGGCGACGGGGCGCCGTTGGTTTGTCCGGCCGTTGCCTGCCCATGCTCCTCGAAGCCTCTGCACCAAGACGTTCGATCGCGCCAACCCGGAAACCGTGTGATAGCGGAAACCGGGCCAACATGCCATCGGCTCGCACGGCGCTCCGGTCCAAAGACGGCGAGTCAGCGTAACGCGGCGAAGAACGCGCCGTGTCCCGGCAGCCGCACGGTTCCCGCCGCCCATTCGCCACCGAGACCCGGACCGTCGAGCGGCTCGACCGCACAAGCCGCGTGCAGGAAAGCATCGACCGGCGCAACCACCGCTTCGGAACCCAGGTTAAATACGCAGAGGATCCGCCGATCCGCGTCGGCGCGTTCGAAGGCAAGGACCGGCTCCGCCTCGTCGAGAAACCGGATCTCGCCATCGATGAGCGGGCGCTGGTACCGTCGCCAGGCGAGAAACCGGCGGGTGAAGGTAAGCACCGACCCGGGATCGTCCTGCTGTCGATCCACGGCAAGCGGTACATGATCAGTTTCCACAGGCAGCCACGGCTCCGCATTGGAAAAGCCGGCGTGCGGCGCGTCCGCCCGCCATGGCATGGGCGTGCGGGCGCCGTCGCGGCCCCGATACTCGGGCCAGAAGCGCAGCCCTTCCGGGTCGCGCATGCGCTCGAAAGGCACCCGGCCCTCGGGCAGACCCAGTTCCTCGCCCTGATAGACAAAAGCCGTTCCCCGCAGGCTGGTCAGCAGCGCGATCATCAGCTTGGCGAAGGCTGCCCGGTCGACGCCGGGACCACCCCATCGGGAGACGACGCGCGCAACATCATGGTTGCTGAATGCCCACGACGGCCAGGCGGTGGCCGATGCGGCCAGGAACTCCTCCACCGAGGTCCGAACGTGGGCAGCTCCAGACGACTGGCGCAGAAACACGAAGCTGTAGGCGGTGTGGTAGCGGTCGGGGCCCTCCGTGTAGGCGACCATGGTGCCGATGGGGTCGTGGCTGGCCAGCTCGGCCACCGCCATGGCTTCGGGATACTCATCCAGCAGTGCCCGGAACTTGGCCACGAACGGCAGCGCCTCCGGCCGCGTCCGATTGTAGATCTGGCGCTGTAGCCAGTAGGGCTTTACCGGATTTGGATGATCAAAGGGCGGGTTATCGCGCAGCAGCGGGTCGTGCATGTAGAAATTGGCCACATCCAGGCGGAAGCCATCGACACCGCGGTCCAGCCAGAATCGGGCCGCGTCTAGGATGGCCTCCTGGACCGCCGGATTATGGCAGTTCAGGTCCGGCTGCTCGGCCAGGAAATTGTGCAGGTAGTACTGCCGGCGGCGCGGTTCCCACGTCCATGCCGGGCCACCGAACACCGCCAGCCAGTTGTTGGGAGGTGTCCCGTCCTCGCGCGGGTCCGCCCACACGTACCAATCGGCTTTCGGGTTGTCGCGGTCGCGGCGGCTCTCACTGAACCACGGGTGCTGGTCGGAGGAATGGGAGTAGACCTGATCGATGATGATCTTGAGACCGCGGCGATGCGCCTCGCTCAGCAACCGGTCGAAATCGGCCAGCGTGCCGAACATGGGATCGACCCCGCAGTAATCGGCCACGTCGTAGCCGAAGTCGAGCATCGGCGACGGGAAGAACGGCGACAGCCAGATCCCGTCGACGCCGAGGTCAGCGATGTAATCCAGGTGGGCGAGAACGCCGGGGAGGTCACCGATACCGTCCCCATCGCTGTCGCAGAAGCTGCGCGGATAGACCTGGTAGAGGACGGCGTCGCGCCACCAGGGGGTCGTCATGTCGCGGTCGCGACGGCCGCCCGAGCGTGCTCCAAGACGGCCCCGTCCAAGGCCGGATCATAGATCCGACTGGTGCCCTTGCCGTCTGCCTTGGCGCGGTACATGGCGCGATCGGCCCGCGCGGTCACGGTATCGACGTCCGGTTCGGACCCGTCGAAGTAGGCGATCCCCACACTGACGCCCACCTCGGCACGGCTGCCGCCTTGACTAAAGGGTCGGCAAAGCGCGCTCAGGACCTTGTCGGCAACCAGATTGACGCTCTCAGCCGACGCCAGGTTTTCGATGATCACCGTGAATTCGTCCCCTCCCATGCGCGAGATCAGATCCGATTCCCGGATGCAGGCCTGCAGACGACCCGCCACTTCCCCGAGCAGCCAGTCGCCGAAACGATGCCCAAGGGTGTCGTTGACCGCCTTGAATCCGTCAAGGTCAAAGTACAACAGGGCCCCGAGCGATTTGGAGCGCCGGGCGCGGGCCAGCGCCTGGTCCATGCGATCGGCAAACAGGCGCCGGTTGGCGAGGCCCGTGAGCATGTCCTGATGGGCAAGCAGGGCGAGCTTCTCCCGAACCCGCCGTTGTTCGGTGATGTCGTAAGCCCACCAAAGGACCGCGGGTCGTCCCTCGAACTCCACGCCTTCCACCGACAGCAGGTACGAGAACACCGTACCGTCCGCACGCTGACGCTCCACCTCCAGATCGCGAAGGCGAGGCACCGACTGCAAGGCAGTGAGGATCTGCCGACGCTCGGCCTCGTCGATCATGACCGTGGTCGAGTCCGTACCCACCACCTGCTCCGCCGCGACGGAGAACATCTCGGCAAACCGGGAATTGCCGAACACGAACGTCGCATCCTCGACCGGGGGGATCGCAACGGCGATGGGGCTGGCCTCGAGGATGGCGCGAAGCTGATCGGCGGCGGCCTGCAGCTTCTGCTCGGCCCGCTTGCGTTCGGTGACGTCCTCCTGCACGGCGACGTAGCGGTTGACGGACCCGTCGGCGCCGAAGACCGGCGAAATCGACACGTTCTCCCAATAGAGGCTGCCGTCCTTGCGCCGTTGATGAGCTCGCCATGCCATTCTCGCCCGGCGTGGAGAGTTCGCCACAAGTCCTCGTAGATGGGCTGGGGCGTCAGGCCGGAACTGGTCAGGCTCGGCCACTTGCCGATCGCTTCGCTGCGGGAATAGCCGGTGTTCTGACTGAACCGCGGATTGACGTATTCGATCACTCCGTCGACGTCGGTGACCAGTACCGATGCCGGGCTCTGCTCCACCGCGCTGAACAGGCTGTAGAGGGACTCCTCGGTGGCCTTGGTCTCGCTGATGTCGGTGAACGTGGACACGATGCCACCATCCGGCGACGGACGGCCCAGGACCAACAGCCAGCGACCATCGCCGAGCCGCATTTCGACGCTTCCCCCCGCCTGACCGTGGCGTTTCACCTGCCGTGCGATCCAAGCGTTCCGGCCTTCATCGGTGGTGCCGGCATCGGGCACCAGTCCGTATTCGACCGCCTTCGTCAAGGCGCGTTCGTAGGTCAGGTCGCGGTCCGCGGCAAACCCCATCTCCGGCACCAACGCCTGCAGCGACGCGCTGGCCGTGCGTAGACGATGGTCGGTTCCCCAGATCGCCACGCCATCGGCCACGGCATCGAGCAGCGAAGCGCCGGAAGCGTCGGTTCCTGGAGTGTCGGATCGCCCCGCGAAGGGCCGCAACCAGATCGCGGCGCCGGCCCCGAACAGCGAGACGGCCGCAACGACGGCCAGGACAAGAGCGAGCGACGTGTGCGAGGCCGTGGGCTCGAAAGCAGTCATCGCGACGGCAGTCGCGGCGCCGGTCGTTCCGGCCAGCAGCGCCCATGCCAGCGTATGCCGAGTGGAACTCAAAACGACTCCCAGCCCCCGTTGGGATCGCGACGCATCCGGTACCCCGTCGTTAAACCCTGTGGCGTGTAACGTCAATTTTCCGTTTACAACGCACGCGAGATGCGATGGCCGCACCTCCAAGTACAGAGAAGGCGAAATACATCTTTAGATTTTCTACCTATAGATCCTTGATCGCCGAGCAAAGTAGACCCCAGGCGTGCATTCGACCTCGGAGCGGCCCATCTGCCAGTCCGGTCGGGCAATTCTTGGCAAAATCGCCTTCAAAGATGGCGCCAACATCACGAAAAGAAATGAGAATGAGAAATCACGGCCGATCTATCGAACCTTGATTTTTTTCGCTCAAATTCGACCGCGAAGTATGTCAAGTCCCGGTTTTCCGGCAATTCGAGTTGCTTTCCGAAGACGCTCGGGTTATTGCCAATGAAAGCGCCCGAATGGGTGTTGGGTTGAAAATTGGGAGGAACATTCCATGCGCATGCTGTTGCCTACCGCTGTCGCGGTGGCTCTGTCGCTCGCCGCCGTTCCGGCGCTCGCCGATTGCGATGCTGGCGAGATCAAGATCAAGTTCAGCCACGTCACCAACAACGACAAGCATCCCAAGGGGATCGCCGCGTCGCTGTTGGCGAAGCGCGTCAACGAGGAGATGAACGGCAAGGCCTGCATCCAGGTTTTCCCCAGCTCGCAGCTCTACAACGACGACCAGGTCCTTGAGGCCATGCTCGCCGGCGACGTGGAGTTGGCCGCGCCGTCGCTGTCAAAGTTCGAGAAGTTCACCAAGAAGTTCCGTCTGTTCGACCTGCCGTTCCTGTTCAATGACATTGCCGCGGTTGAGCGCTTCCAGCTTTCGCCCGACGGCCAGAAGCTGAAGGAATCGATGAAGCGCCGCGGCCTCCTGGGCCTTGCCTTCTGGCACAACGGGATGAAGCAGATTTCGGCCAGCCGGCCGCTGCTTGTGCCCGCGGACGCTTCCGGCCTCAAGTTCCGGGTTCAGCCTTCGGACGTCCTCGTCGCACAGATGGAGGCGCTCGGTGCCAACCCGCAGAAGATGGCCTTCAGTGAGGTTTACGGTGCGTTGCAGACCGGCGTCGTCGACGGCCAGGAGAACACGTGGTCGAACATCTACGGCAAGAAGTTCTTCGAGGTCCAGGACGGCATCACCGAGTCCAACCACGGCATCATCGACTACCTCGTCGTGACGTCCGTGAAGTGGTGGGACGGCCTGCCGGGCGACGTCCGCAGCCAGCTCAAGACCATCATCGAACAGGTGACCGCGACCCGCAACGCCGAGTCGACGCGGGTCAACGAGCAGGCCAAGAAGGCCATCATCGATGCCGGCGGGGTCGTACGCCAGTTGACCCAGGAACAGCGTCAGAAGTGGGTCGCCGCGATGAGGCCGGTGTGGTCGAAGTTCGAAGACGATATCGGCAAGTCCCTCATCGGCGCAGCCCAGGCCGCAAACGCGGGCAGCTGAGTATCTTTCGGGAACAGGTCCGACCTGCAAACGCAGGTCGGACCTGTTCCGTTGCGCCGCCGGGCCTGACTCGGAGGGGGAGGCACGCCCATGCATTACCAGCCAAAAACGAGACTCGGTGCCGTTGTCCACCACATCGAGGAGGTATTCATTGCAGTCGTCCTCGGCCTGATGACTGCTGTCACCTTCGCCAACGTCCTCGCCCGGTACGTATTCGAAACCAACATTCTCTGGGCACTCGAGACCACCGTCTTCCTGTTCGCCTGGCTGGTCCTGATCGGCGCATCTTATTGCGTCAAGGTCGGCGCTCACCTTGGCGTCGACGTTATCATCAATGCCGTTTCACCCGGCGCTCGCAGAGTTCTCGCGATTGTCTCCATTGCAGCGAGCCTCGCGTTCAGTGTGCTTCTGCTCATCGGATCGTGGAATTACTGGGCGCCATTCGCGGCCCTGCCGATGCTCGATGGGACCCTTCAGGACCAAGCGTGGTACGAGGTCAATGATATCCCGATGATCGATTTCTTGCGCTTCATCGAGGAGCCGATGAACGAGGGCGAGGAATACGAGAAACTGCCACGGTTCATTCCTTACGCGGCGCTGCCGATCGGATTGGCGCTGCTGACGTTCCGCTTTTTTCAGGTCGCTTGGAGGGTTCTCAAAGGCGAGCAGGACCGGATCATCGCCGGCCACGAGGCCGAGGACCTGGTCGAGGAAGCGACGGCGAAGCGCGAAGGTGAGTTCTGAGCGATGGATGTCATCTTCCTGTTCACAATGGTCATCGGCCTGTTGCTCATCGGGGTGCCGATCGCGGTTTCGCTCGGGCTCAGTTCGATGATCTTCCTTATGATCTTCTCTGAGAGCTCGCTAGGATCGATCGCCCAGACGCTCTTCAACGCCTTCGCCGGGCATTTCACGCTGCTGGCGATCCCGTTCTTCATCCTCGCCTCGACCTTCATGTCGACCGGTGGCGTCGCCCGACGGATCATCCGCTTCGCCATCGCATGCGTCGGCTCGTTCCAAGGGGGATTGGCGATCGCCAGCGTCTTCGCTTGCATGATGTTCGCGGCGCTGTCGGGGTCGTCACCGGCGACCGTCGTCGCAATCGGCACCATCGTCATTGCCGGCATGCGCCAGGTCGGCTACTCGGTCGACTTTGCCGGCGGCGTCGTTTGCAACGCCGGCACGCTCGGCATCCTGATCCCGCCCTCGATCGTGATGGTCGTCTATGCCTCGTCCGTCGATGTGTCGGTCGGCCGGATGTTCCTGGCCGGCGTCATTCCCGGGCTCGTCGCGGGTCTGATGCTTATGATCGGCATCTATATCGCGGCGAAGGTCCGCAATCTGCCGGCCCAGCCGTGGGCCGGCTTCCGCGAGATCTTCGAATCCGCGCGCGACGCGGCCTGGGGCCTGCTGCTGATCGTCATCATCCTCGGCGGCATCTACGGCGGCATCTTTACGCCGACCGAGGCTGCCGCCGTCGCCGCCGTCTACGCTTTCTTCATCGCCAACTTTGTCTACAAGGACATGGGGCCGCTGATGGCAGAGGGCGACCACCGACACAGCATCCTGGCGCGGCCGCAGAGCGTGATCACGGTCTTCTTTCACAAGGATACCAAGCACACGCTGTTCGAGGCCGGCCGTACCACGATCATGCTGCTGTTCATCATCGCCAATGCGCTGATCCTGAAGCACGTGCTGACCGAGGAGCAGATTCCCCAAACGATCGCCAACGCCATGCTCGCCGCCGGCTTCGGGCCGATCATGTTCCTGGTGATCGTCAACCTGATCCTGTTGATCGGCGGCCAGTTCATGGAGCCCTCGGGCCTCATCGTCATCGTCGCCCCGCTGGTGTTTCCGATCGCGATCTCGCTCGGGATCGATCCGATCCATCTCGGCATCATCATGGTCGTCAACATGGAGATCGGCATGATTACGCCGCCCGTGGGACTCAATCTTTTCGTGACTTCGGGCGTGACCGGGATGCCGATGATGCGTGTGGTCAAGGCGGCGCTGCCGTGGCTCGGGATCCTGTTCGTGTTCCTGATCCTGGTGACCTACGTGCCGATCCTGTCGACGTTCCTGCCGACCCAGCTGATGGGTCCGGAAATCATCACGAATTGACAAGGCGAGCGGCGGCTCAAGTGCTGCCGCTCGCTTTTTTAATCTCTATCTGTTGGGATGTCGCCGTGTACACCACGGAGCGAGGATAGCGATGCGCTATTTCATTGCTGCTGTTGTGTCATTGGCCGTCATGACTATGGCGCCGCTCGCCGACGCAGCAGACAAGATCGTCATCAAGTACTCGCACGTCGTCGCAGAAAACACCCCGAAGGGGCAGGCGGCGAACAAATTCCGCGACATCGTGAACGAGCGGATGGGCGACAAGGTAACTGTCGAGGTCTACGCGAATTCCAAGCTTTACGTCGACGACAATGTCCTCGAGGCGATGCTGCTGGGCGACGTTCATATTGCCGCTCCATCGTTGTCCAAATTCAAGAAATACACCCCGAAGCTACAGATCTTCGACCTGCCGTTCTTTTTCGAGAACATCCAGGCGGTGGATCGATTCCAGCAGAGCGCCGCTGGCCAGAAGCTACTTCGGTCGATGGAGGACAGAGGCATCCTCGGCCTCGGCTACCTCCACAACGGCATGAAGCAAATGTCGGCGAGCAAGCCGCTTCGCGCGCCGTCGGACGCCGCGGGGCTAAGGTTTCGCATTCAGGCCTCCAATGTGCTCGCGGCGCAGTTCGAGGCCCTGAATGCCCTGCCGGTAAAGAAGCCATTCTCGGAAGTGTTCACCCTGCTGCAGACGAAGGCCATCGACGGGCAGGAAAACACTTGGTCGAACATCTACTCCAAGAAGTTCTATGAGTTGCAGGAGTACATCACGGAATCGGACCACGGCGTGATCGACTACATGGTGGTGACGTCGTCCGAGTTCTGGGATGGCCTGCCGGCCGACCTTCGCGCTGGCTTGAATCAGGCGATGACGGAGTCGATCGAGTACGGCAACCAGAAGGCCCTTGAGCTAGAGCGGGTTCAATTTATACCGGGTCATAACCTGTATTGACGAAGTAGTTGAGGCATTCGTCGGATTCGAAGGTTTCGATGGCGTCGGCGATGGCGTCCCAGAGATCGGGGATGGTTCGTGCCGC
>Ga0209780_1001186_pt1 | contig 16637 bp, 17 predicted proteins | sample WorMetexBAHAMAS2_FD_187384 | JGI IMG/M metagenome (GOLD analysis project Ga0209780, IMG submission 187384) | Marine gutless worms symbiont microbial communities from Max Planck institute for Marine Microbiology, Germany - Inanidrilus exumae... | ecosystem: Host-associated > Annelida > Digestive...
GGGCTTTGTCCGGGGGGAGAATGTCCGGACACCGACTTCGAATGACCTTTACTTTAGTGGTCAATAATCAGTATATACTTGAAACTCACCCATTATTATAGATAAAAATATCCCTACTATTTGTTTCGGTCAATAGACAGGCAGGCACCAGAATGCTTCAAAACGTTAGCGACGTTTTCAGTATTAACGACATTATGCGGATTAAATATACGCTAAGCTAAGTTAGTGTGGCCTGTAGCAATGTACGGCTGTAAAAGCTGGACACTCAGAAAGAATAAAGAAACACGTCTTGAGTCTCTTGACACCTTTGAGACGAAAGGGCTGAAAAACATTATGCGGGTTTCGTAGACAGCAAAAAAGACATGAGTGGGTACTTAACAAAGCTGGAGTAAAGAGGGAACTGCAAGACACTGTTTTTAGTCAGTTGTGTTCATTCATTGTATTTGTGTATTTGTGTTATAATTTTTGTGCTGCCTTTACATGGCGTAATAAAGAAGAATAATAATAAAGCGAGGAAGCTAGCATACTATGGTCACATTATGAGGAAAAAAGGAATTGCCTGGAGAAAGAGAACAATGCCAGGTGCACGCATTCGAAGAAGACCACGCACAACTTGGATAGAACACATCAATACTTGGACAGGACTCCCCGTGGAAAGTCAATCAGAATGACAGAGGACAGAGAGGGAGAAAGTACGTCCATGGCAAGTAAATAAGTAGTAAGAGGATTTATACACGGCGCTCATAAATAAAGCGTCACAAAGCGCCGCGGTCTCAAGCACCAAACAGATGAGTTTTTAGCAACCGTTTAAACTGTTCAAGGCTGTCACACAGCCGTAGATAAATTGGCAGCATGTTCCACAAACGTGGTCCAGCAGCCGCAAAACACCGGTCGCCGAAACTGTTATTATATCGTCGGACGACGCACGTCGCTGTGTCGGTTGATCGGAGTCTGTGCGTGCTGACGTCGGAGGTGAGCTGACAGTCGTCCGCCAAGTACGCCGGTGCCTGGCCGGTCAGACACTGAAAGACCAGGACGGCAATCTTGAAGGTCACTCGCTGACACACGGCAGCGAGTGGAGCTGTTGTGGCGTGTCTGAAGGGCTGATGCGTGACGCCATACAGCAGTGCGTTGCAATAATCCAGTCGACTGGATATAAATGCCTGCGCCAGTGTCTTGGCAGCATCAGCTGACAGAGACCCCGTCACTGGACAAAGTTGCCGTAGCTGGTAGTAGCCACTGCGACAGACAGCGGCAACACGTGCATCCAGCGACAGCTGGCTGTCGATAATGACGCCGAGGTTGAATCGACGATTGTCACCTCGGTCGACAGCAGCGGCACGTCTCTGACAATGATCTTGTCCACCTGTTGGCTAGTGCCGAGCCACATGATTTGCGTCTTGGATGGGTTCAGACGCAATCGGCTGGCTCATCCAGTCGTTAATGTCGGCAATGCACGCAGTGAGGCGGACATTGGCAGCGGTGGCGTTGTTGGCTGGTGTGCTGACGTACACTTGACTGTCGTCAGCATACATGTGCAGATGGAGTCGATGACGAGCGTCGACGTCGAACAGCTCCGCAGTATACAGAACATACAACAGCGGTCACAAAGGCAGGCGTTTTGATTTCGAAAGACAGACAGACGAACTGCTGTAGCATGCAGCGCTGGCATGCGATGCGTCGCGCAGTAAAAAGGAATCTGTTATGTAGAGAAATACCTAGAACGGGAAGGTGCACTGGTGGCTTTAACGTACGAAGCAAATCGCACGGGTCTGTATCGGTTATCTTCGGTACGTCGTTAATACTGTTGACATGTGCAACTGCTGTAATCCAGACGCCTCGGCAGCAGCACCACCAGCAGCCGGAGTAAGATGAATGGAACATAACGGTGCAGCGCGGCTTGTAGGCCACGTTTACAGGTGCAGTTGTAATCAGTCTCGCCGACCTCTCTGTATACACGGCTGCTTGCAGGTGCATTGCTGCCGAATCCGTGAAGTTGTGGACCAACTCATAACCTCGAATAAACACTGCTGGCAGGAGGCGTTTCGCGCAATGATATAATATGTGCTGCGATGAAAAAGCAGCGCCATGCAGTTAGCACAAGAAGCTCACCCATCGCAGAGGTATCGAACGAGGCGCTATGTTAGAAAATTCGTACTATGTTAAGTTTCAAACAGCAAAAGTGACCTTTAAGGTCATTCAAGGGCATTGGCAATGGTGCCATTCGATAGGCCGCACACGATTTCCTATTACACTTCCATTGCAACCATCTCTCTGTCTTGCACTGTTTGTTAACGAAATATTATCACTTATTTCCCAAAACTTAGAGGTTACGTGACCCTGAACACATCCCTTTTTGGGGTAATCTATCATGCCTGCACTAGTACACAAAGATATGATTGTGGCAAAATTTAACAAAAAACTCATCAAGAGATGAGATAGCGAACGTAAACTTTTTTTTACGACGACATCGTACACGTACTTTAACATACAATTAAGTACATACAGATTTCAGTTCTTTTGCTACATTTAAGTGTAATATACTGGCAACTGATTTCAGCGCCTTTCTAAAACGTTTTAAACTCTTAATTATCATTTGCATAAATGATGTTTATACTGTTCATTGCATCGTCTGCCATTCAGTCATTTTATGTTTTACATAGTTTTTATAATCTCTTTTTCATTCTTAAATTAGTTGCTTATTAAACTTTGCGGATGTTAATGTCAATGCAAATAGACACCGACTAAAACACCAGTATTTCCCAGATAGATGGCGATAATCGTGACAGTCGGAAGTTTAGAACTCGAATACGAACGCGCATGGTGGATACTTCTACACAGACCTTCAGTATATCACATCATCGTAAGTAATATATAGCTAAAACTATATAGATGCCTTGGACTACATTTCTGTCGCAGAAAGTTTGCGTATATCTTTAACCACTTTTATGCCATGCGTCCCGCGGCCTATACAGAATTCCGTAAAATAACGCAAAATAAAAGCCATTTCGCCGTCAAGGTTACCGATTTTGGTACCAATCGAAAGCTCATATACGACTTCCTATTAATGATTAATACTAACGTATCTCCTATCTTGCACCATTGCCGAGATATCGCCTTCGATAGGTTTTAAATCGCTATGTTTGGCTACCTCTCTTGCTTTTTAACCCCCCCCCGCCGACGGAGGGGTTCCCCTGGGACGATCTCCGTAAACTTTTCCGTGGATGTCAATGGATTGCCAAGGTACCAAATGGCGTAGAAACATTGCCCAAAATTTCAACCGGCTGAGTAGTGCGCACGAACGTTACAGACAGACAGACGACAGACAGACGACAGACGGGCGGGCGATAGCATATAGCGAACGTGAACGTGAGTTCACGTTCGCTAAAAACCGGGTTACCCGCATCCAAAAACACGCGGGTATGTACTATGTAGGTTAACTGGGTACTCCGTTAACGTGGTTGTCATTACTAGTTTACCTAACCATGTTGTCGATGTTAAAACAGTCAATCTGTTCAAAGTACGCTTAGACAGGTTTAACTTCTGGGCGAACCAAGCTGTCAAATATGATTTCACGGCTGACCTAACCGGAATTGAAGATAGATCAGTGTATGAAATATGTGAAACGTAATTTTTTTATTTAGTCGTGTTTCATAGATACAGATATTGAGGTGCTTATTACCTGCGTCCGTTGAAACTTGTTAAGTTGAGTACCGCCCATCACTACGGTTATTTGATCACCGTCATAGAATAATTAATTTAGAATTTCTTGGGCGAGGGTGACTGTTGTTAAGCATTCTTTGAAATACTTGTTTTTGTTATGTAAAGTACTGCATTTAGTTCATTATTTCAGTTAGTATTAACTGATATTTGCAATGGCGGAATCATCTAGTAAGCCAAGGTCAAACCCATCAGATGCTCAGGTAGAGTGACTCAATTCGTAGATAGCTTACCAACTCAACTCTTGAGCAAAGATTTTATGGCTCATAAATGAGAATTTGAACAGCACTGAGCACAGTAATAGGCATAAAATGTAACGTACAATGACCGATTGTATATAGTGAAAAAATAATATGAACAAAGGTAAACTCATAAGAAGTTAGAGAACTTTTAGAAGGGAGCACTGATAATAGGAAGTAAGGAAGTAAGTACGCAGTGACTATTCGTCCGGTTACCGGAACAATATCGATTATGCTAAATATACGGTTGCCTGAAAAATAGCCTGCCATCTATGCATCCGGTCGAATGAAAACGAAGCATTATGTGATATGAATCGTTTACACCATAATACACAATTTATTTTTGCTGTAGTTTTTGTTTAATCATTTAATTTACACAGCCTAAAGCCCATGAAATTCATGCACAAACCAGAGAATATTATTAGGAAACAAGAAATGTGTTTTAATGCGTGAGTAAATATTGAAAACACTGTAGACTATAGATAGTATAATGCGTAACCGCATTTATGCTTAAACGGTAATGTGTAATCTGCATAACCACCCATGCATAACTTCATATGCATAATTGTTGGTAAAATACATCACTGTGTAACTCACAAGTGCATCCTAATACCATGGAATGGTGGATCTGTGGGTCACTGGGTACCGGCTGAAGCTACAGTCATCAAATTTATTACACTGGTATGCCATATCAAGTTTTAGTCTACAGATGACAAACCACCCACCACTCCCTTGATGAACCTAGGTGACTTTTGGGGTTACATTTCCACCAATATTACAATTAGCCAGTCAGCAGCCAACAGTTGTATTTTAGGTGTTATGCAGCACACAGAAGAATGAGAAGATCACCATAAAATGTACGGCCATCTTTTCCCCTATATTTTTTGGCTGGTAGATTTTTTAACCCTTTGAGATGGGATTCTTACACCATTAGCTTGTCACAACACATTGCAGTGTGAGCTGTTATCCTTTGTCACTCTTTTGCTGGCAGAGTATGTTATTGCCTCATTGCTGCAGAGCATTGCAATTTTTATGCAGTAAGCAAGCCGTTATATGTTGCAGGATCCGGAGAAGCTGGAGAGACTGAAGAAGGATTTGGAAGCTTACCGTGAGGTGATGCTGCCTATCAACAAAGTTGTTGAGTGGGAGCAGACTTACTATCCAGTGATTCTTGTTGCTGCAATCACTCTCATCTTCTCGTAAGAATTTACCTGTGTATTTACTGCGGAGAGTATTGCCTTCACTGTTTTGACACTGTTGGTTGGATGTCAGCAAGAGCATCCGGTCTAAAAAATTGAGTGATGTGGTGCTCGCATGGTTATCTGTTTGGAGCAAGGTGCAAATGATTTGCATGGAGTCCAGCTAATGACGATGCCCCTCCCCCCATAATTGTTTCACGTCCCTTTCCAACGTGTGATACATTGCCACCAGCACTGTGCACCTGGAAAGTTGTGTCTGTATATCTCGTTCACTTCTAAAATGCTAGGTCCGTCAGATTTGAGACTTGAGTGGACGTCAAATTGTCGCCGTCTCCGTTGGATATACATGGTCTGATGGTCTGATTCACCGCCGAAGCTCCGAGTCATCGTTTTCGGTAAATCTTATATGCCACACCCCTTCCAGGTCCCCAATAGCATGCTGACTCCAAACACACCAAGTGTATTGCAGACAATGCAATGCAGGTAACACTGTTGAGGCAAACTTTAGCATCTCCGTAATAAGTTACAGTTTATAATTAATTGCTGAAATTAGCGATATATAATTTTAATAGTTAAACATTTTAATGATAATCAGTTTATTCACTAATTGCCACAGTATAACATATGCGCATCTCTAATACTGTGAAGCATGTAAGTTGTAGGTAAACTAAAACCGGAATATTAAACTGCAAGTGGCAATGTGTATGTGACAGATGTAAGGTAAGTGAACATTTTTGGGTGAAGTAACATATTTTACATACCTGGCTCGAAGCTAGGCTTCAGCCGGATATTGGATTCACTTTATGGCATGTTTTGGCAATGTTCACACATTCGGCTATATCTATGCCGAAAGTGAACTGATTTGGATGAAATCTGGAGCACTCTGAGTACATTGTCGGGGGCTGGCCCTGGCACATTTTGAGCGTGATCGACGCAGTAGCGACAGCTGGAGAGCCAGGCAAAATTTTTTTTGTTTGTGTGTGTGGTAAGAAGTGCACAATTTCACCGATTTTCTGTGGGACAAATTTCACGAAATTTGCACACAACACGCTAATTGGTGTTGTGATGAAAACGTTTGGAACAGAATTTGAAAATTTTACCATATGGGGTCGTTTTTCCAAACAGAATACAAAAATTTATCAAAAACTTTTGACGCCTTGTGACTTCAGGCGTCCATAACGCCACACTGATTATCGATCAACAGAAATTCATTACCAAATGATCCCTCTACGGGATATCTAGTGTCCATTTTTACCTTTGGAATCAACTCAGAGTTATTCCCCCTGTCCTGTGCACTTCGTACAAGAAACCTCCCCAAATTCTCTGCGATATAGTCACCAAGTGTAACATGTGTGAATGTTGGTATATGTTATCTGGTTGTATGTAATAACATGCAGTATCATCTGGTATCTGGAACCATCAGTGCTGACAACACTGTGTCTTCTTGGATTGCTCGTATGTGCTTTGGACTTGGCACTTCCTACAATCTCGGAGAAGTTTCTTCGACCTGCTGAATGGTAACTGCTGATCAATATTTGCACATTTTCAGATGCTGTACCTATTTCAGTATACAAGTGTCGGTTTTTAGGTTGACTCTTCTGAGTGGACCTAATAAAGTTGGTCTCAAATGCCCGGTCCTTCCATTCATCTGTCTGTACATCCGTCCATCCACAAAAAGTTTCTAAAGTTACTTCAATTTCAATGAAATTTGGCATGGAGGTAGAGGTCGATGAGTGATTCACGACGGTATGCAGTATGACCTGATCCAAGGTCAAGGTCAAGCCCTTGAAAGTTGGAAATCTATCCACTTTCACAAGCTATCTTCTCCGCCATTTACAATGGGAGTTTGGAGCTGGCAACTGACCACTGATTCTTAAACTAGAGCACAATATCTATATTTGATCGGGCAAGATTTTTTATATTTATCCTAATTTTTGTGTCACGTGACTTTGAACTTGGCAGAAGTGTCGGTCGTGAAAAGAGTCTACCATCAGTGCTGCACAGGGCTAATTTATTGAGTTTGACATCCAAAGTTTATTGTTATTATATCTTGAAATGTCTGTCAAAATATCGAAAAATTTGTTGAAAAATCTCCATAACAAGTCATGATGTTGATTGATATGAAAAATGACATTGTTATTAAATTAACTACAGAACCTCATTAGGTCATCCTATGACAGTAGACATTACAGTATGTAATACGCATCCACGACAGAAGCAAGCATAAGAAATGGTGGTTAATGACATAAATATTTTAATATTATTTATGTGAAGTAATAATCAAGTAAATTTAATGGTGAGTTTAAAGAGAAGTCTCAGATCATTTAGTAATATATTTTGAATTGACTGGTGATGTGCTGGTGTCGTTCATGTAGGACTGTCGTACAGGAGCGTCAGTTTGAGGCGATCTGCCAGCGAATTCTGAATGCCAAGACTCACATTGTGCATGCAAAAGAGTACCTGATTCAGCTGAAACACAACAAACCAAAGCCTGTAAGTCATCGCTTTAGGATATTTAGTATTTTAAAAACAATTCTGTGTTTTTGTGCACTCCAGATGTCATTTTGAACGCTCAAAATGTCATGTCTTCCATTGAAACTGGACTGCTCTAGCTGATGTAGTCTATGAAAAATCCGTAAACTGAACTGACAATGTTTGGTTATTGTATAACAAGCCTCTTTTTCTGGAGTTGGAAACTGAACAGTAGTAATGATGAAGTAAACATGCAATTCTGACTGTTCTGCAGTTTCTGCTGATGATGATGGCGGCATTTGCTGTGCTGGCGTGGTTTGGAAGTCTGATCGACAACCTGCTGCTGACATATGTTATTGGTCAGCTTATCTGTTTTCTCTTTGGACAAATTTAGATGCTGGCTGGGCATTGTAGTCAGTTATTGATGAAGAAAGAATCGATTCTCCTGGTTTTGTCATCCTGCCGTGCACTAGCCATCTTTTATGATTCAAGGGGGCAGCTAGCTGACTTGGGATCAGCTAGACAGTGGCTGTTAAATTGGCTGTGCATGTGTACATCCTGATACTCCTATTACTGATTTGCACTCGATTTGGGATGACTGATGGGTGGTAGAAATCCCACGTTTCGCACTGAGATATCGACATTTCTAGTTCGACTATTCCGAGTCGACCTAATAACGTGGGTATCAAATGTCCGTCCGTACGTCCATTCACAAAATGTTTCTTCGATTTAAATGACATTTGGCATGTAGGTCGATGAGTGATGCACGACGGTATGCAGCATGACCTGATCCAAGGTCAAGGCCACGAGCCCTTGAAAGTTATAAATCCTTCCATTTTCAAAAGCTATCTCCTCCACCATTTACAATGGGAGTTGGCAAGTGACGAAAACCAGCTTAATCTACGTCGAACTCGCACACAAAAACACCTGTCCGAGTAATCACGGACGGCGCGACGCTTTGAAAAGTGCTGCGACCACAGGTGTCAAGTTTTAGGATTAATTTACCAGCAACTAACAGGCTCATTCTATCTACGGTAGGACCATACCGTGTCCCTTTGGCTCCTATAGTCTCTCGTCTGGAAATGTACCGCTGTGCTGTCTGTCATTCTATGATTTGGAATCAGTAATGAACGTAGTGCAAAAAGTTCTACGGTCACGGCCATATTACGAGGTAGCTCACCTGCCAGAGTATCCACGTCATTGCTGACGTCATCGCCGGTGCACGCGTCGTCGGTGACGTCATGTCGATGACGTCGAGCGCGTTTCAGCCGCCCGGCTAGTCGCTGGCGCAGCGTGTCGAGGGTCCGTTTGCGGTGAAGACACACGCAGGCACCGGCCATGGTACCGGTCGATGCGGGGTGTTCCGGGACCACCGTGACGGCCGAGGCCGAGGTCGCGTCGACGGAGTGCATCTCGCACGGCATGCCGGGATGACCGCGCTGGTAAAACGCTTGAAACGAGGCCCAAGTTCGGTGCTGTTTGTGCGATTGCTTCACTAGCTCGGTATGCCGTGTTGCTACAACGCTTCTTTGCTTGTCTTCTCCCATCACTCTCCAACCACGTGCTCAACTTTGTGGGACGTTGTGGTGGCTTCGTTCAATCCAAAATTATGTCGATGTGGTGGATAGGCCTACTGACGCAGATCTAAGGAAGTAGTTAATATATGGCCTACCATTTCGGTGCAAATTTTGAGAGCAACTTGAAGTTATAGAGTAAGAATGGATACTACAGTACCATTACTAATGCGTTTTGTCTCAGAGTAGTATTTTCAACGCATTGCTGACACAGTAGCAAGTATTCGTATTAATGTACCAAAAGTTATAGTCTAGTAGGGCAGAGGTCGTACATGTGATTTGTCATCCATATGCTGTGACTTGACATAGCCTACTAGCCTACTCAATATTTGACCACTCTAGCTTCTGCCGTTCCAGATATATGGTTGGTGCCCACCATAATTTAAATGGTTCACGTGGCCAGTCCTGACCACGCCCCTTTAAGGGAAATTTGGCATGTAGGTCGATGAGTGATGCACGACGGTATGCAGCATGACCTGATCCAAGGTCAAGGTCACGAGCCCTTGAAAGTTATAAATCCTTCCATTTTCAAAAGCTATCTCCTCCACCATTTACAATGGGAGTTGGCAAGTGACCACTGATTCTTAAACTAGGGCACAATATGTAAATCTATTCGGGCCGGATTTGTAATATTTTTGTGTTACATGACTTTGAACTTGGCAGAAACATTAGTTGTGAAGAGTCGACCGTTTTGGCAGTTTTGTTTTGCGGACTTTTGCCTTTAAATTTTCAACAGCAATTAGTAAAATATTCTTGTTCACATAGTTTCCACTTTATTAGTGATAATGAGGTTGATGTTTATGTGCAACAGTGGTCTGGTTTGTTCTTGTCCCGGGCCTGAGAAAACACGGAATTCTGCAGAAGGTGACAGCTTTCATCAAGGAGAAGGTTGCAGCTTTGCGCAAGACTCCGGAGAAAGCTAAAGCCAACTAACGTCGCTTCGTGCTGCTGATAATCCCACGTGTTACACTGGCAGTACCTCGTGTGCGTCAGACATCCCGTGCCTGTAGTGAAGCGTCGCTGTCAGTTGTCAACTGCCATGTTTGCTAATTCAGTGTTCATCCAGTGTGCCGCCGTTTAGCTTTTGCTGACTTCGTGATCATTTTTTGACAAAACTGAACAAATGCGTTATAATTAGTGCCTTTGTGTGTGGTGTGTATGTGCTTTTTTGCAAGAACAATCATTTTATCATCTGTTTTGGGTAATTTTGTTGCTGTCAGTGCTTTGACACTGTTGGTTCGGCAGCAGGAAGGTCATCCAGACTGCAGAGAACCTGCTTCATTCATCCAACATGCTGTTTTGGGTGAGGGTAAACTGCCCAGCTGGAAGTTACACCATACAAGAAGCCTGATTTAAACAAAAGTGTTGCGTGTGTTTGTGTGCTATAGGTAATTTTAGGTCGACTCCTCCGAGTCGACCTAATGAAGTGGGTCTCAATGTTCGTCTGTACATCCATCTGTCCACAAACAGTTTATTCGATTTCAATGAAATTTGCTATGTAGGTAGACGTCGATGAGTGATGCATGACTGTATGCAGTATGACCCGATCCAAGGTCAAGGTCACGAGCCCTTGAAAGTCGGAAATTCGGCCATTTTCAAGGGCTATCTCCTCTCCCATTTGTAATGGGGATGGCAAGTGACCACGGATTCTTAAACTAGGGCACATTACCTAACGCTTATCGGGGCCGGATTTTTGATTTTTGTCCCAGGTTTTGTGTCACTTGACTTTGAAGTTGGCAGTAAGTAGGAGTCGACCGCCAGTCCCATATGGGGCTAATTTTATTATATTAACACATCATGGTGTTTGTGCACTGCTGTGATGACACTCATACATACGTATACACCGGTTCAATAACTATGAGTTAGCTGACTGCCCCTTAATTTCTTCCACTCGTTCTGAATCTGTACATCTTGAGGAAAGACATTGATAGTATAGAGAAGGTCCAACGTAGAGCAACCAAAAAGGGCTTGAAGAATAAATCGTATGAAGAGCGATTGCATGCGCTGGGATCACGTCGTTGGAGAAGAGAAGAATTAGAGGAGATTTGATTTAGGTTTTCAGAATAGTGAGAAGTTTTGATAGAGTTGAATTTGAAGAATTATTTGAACTTGATGATGGAGGCGGACATGTTCTCAGGAGTCATAATTGGAAGTTGCAAGGTTAAAAGATGCAGATTACAAGTGAGGAAGTGCCTTTTTCACCCAGCAAGACCAGGATTTTTCATGTCCTCTAACACCATCCTGTTGTATCTTCCTCCGACATCCTCTCGAGAGATGTTAAGGTCTTAGCTCGAGACCGGATTTTTCTCGAGGTCAAAATTTTGGTTTTGACCTTGAAGGCAAAATTTCCTAGAACGATCTCTCTCAAAGGTTTGTCTCATTGATCCTGTCTAATTCCTTCTACCTCCACTGTTGTACAGTGGTTGATCCAATCAATATCATCCTTATATTGAACACAACCAAACTATCAAAATCTACCTTTCCTAATCACTTAGCCATCTCATCCCACTCTGTGCTTTGTATTTTTTTTGTTCAGAATGGATGCATATTCATATGATGATGCTTATTTCACTTCTGTCCAACTGTATCTCATGATGTTCTTTTGCCAGCACTTTCACTTAGGGCTGTCGAATTAACATATTAATTGGCACGTTAAGGAATTAATTGTGATTAAAAAATTAACACCATTAAAAATTTTTACGCAAACGCATCACACCAGTAGCAAGATTCAGTACAAACCTAAAAATAATCGAACTTTAACTGCTTCAATGAACAAACATTTATTTTCCGGTTGCATCACTACTGTTAAATTTCATACAGTTTTACTATTCAACAACGATATTTTCTACTAATGCCATTTAATTGCTATACTGAGACGCCATTTATAGTGATGTGCGGATGCGGATATTTTGACGTCCGCATAAATGCTGTCCGCATCAGCAGCTGTCCAACGACAAGCGCCCGCGAATGGTCAGCAGCAGTGTCAGCAGTCACAGCAGTGTACTGTGTTCTGTCAGAAAGCAAAAAACTTCAGTGTGAAAGGAATGAGTGAGGTTACGTGTTATACAGATTAGGCCTATAGAGCGGTTAGTTGATTCCAAAATGGGAACTGAAAATCTACTTTCGTTGACCAAGCGCATCGTGCAATTGACGACCTCGGATGCGTCCGCATCCGCAGCTACAATGTAAGGTTGCATCGGTCCACAGACGTGCAAAACAGCCAAATCGTCCCCACCCCCCCAGTTTCTTCATCCATGAGGTTGAAACGTTAAACAAAACAACACATTCAAAACGTTTATTTGCATCGTTTGACTGTAGGCAGAAATACACTGGCATGCACATTCAAGCAATGCATACAGCTACAGTACCCCAGAATCTAGTATCAGTTTATTTTCATGCAATTTGTTTGTGAGCCATTACAACAAAAAGAAAATACTAAGTGCATATGCAGTTCTATATACAATACTAATTCCGTGACATCGTGAATGATAACCTGTTTTTGTTATGATTGGGAAATAAACTCGATCAAGTTTACGAGTAAGCAGTGGTTTAGCATCCCTCTCAACACATAATAAGTTACTAAGATATAACAGTTACATATCCTTACATCATGGAATGTTTGGTTAAGAATCATTCAACTTCACTATCAAACTACATACACTGTATGTTATTCTGGAGATCTTACTGGCTCACGTCCTTCCAATCTCAAATGTAATGCCGAAAACCAAGCCGATTAAGCCATGTGTGAAACACAAGAAAGTGACAAGATAGTTTAGTTGCATTATGTATCACTGTACCAGAAACATAAGCAGGTTGGCTGCTATAGACAGGATGAAATGACTTCAGTAATCTGAGGTCATCAGATGATCTCCATGTTGTAGGGCATGATGTCATACTTTGTGAAGTTTAAGAAAAGCTTTGTGCGAGCGATCTGACTGTAAATGCTGCAAAAAATGTTTACATTTCATTGCCCTACATCACGGAGGACAGAACAGCTGGCATAAACAGGACTGAAGAAATTACATCCCTGTCAACCTATCTATACAGTGTTCATATTATGTATCAAATGCTGTGATATCAAAGGTGGCAGACTGACTGACCTTTTTAGACTACAATGATGAATGATGGCAGGTCTGGCATGGTATACATAACTCCATTTTATGCAGAATCACATGCATAGCATAGCTGCGGCCTATTACATCTGACGTCACACTCAGCGTGGCCAGCACGTTGGTCACACTGACGTACTGTGCAAACATCGTACAACCATTCGAGATGCCATTTAGGGGGCTGACTCGCGTGGGCCCAAAGAACCATGTATCAGATGGGGTGAAGATTCCCCCACAGGAACTTGTGAAGGGGCAATTATGGAGGGTTGCCCAACCCACTGAAAAGCAATGAGTCTGCTGCAGTGTACGCAGCAAAAGGGATCATTTTATCATTAATAACAACATGACATGCAGTGCAGCCTTTTGTCAAAATGCTTTGACCACACGTTATCAATTAGGGGACAGACTACACAAAGCAGGATTGAACGACAGAGTAATTGTAGCAAACAACTGCAACATATAACATCATAGTAACAGGATTCACATAACATAATTTCCAGAGTTGTATAATATAATGATTCATGCTATCATGCAGCTCTGTTACATATACTGTAGCTATGTTACCCGGTATCAGTAAATGCTGGATGTACTTGAAGAAAAAACTGATAATACTGGCTTTCACTGACTTACAATGTGACTTGTGACTAAAACACTACATACTGGACACTCGTATGCACATCACCTGTGAGTGACTTCATAAAACTGATCAACAAAATGCAGTGTTGCAAAATATGGTACAGAGTGCCAGCTAACAACAATGAAATATATTCATTGCAGAACATTGAAAAAATTGTGTGTGTATGCCATTCTAGCAACTCATACTTTCACATATGCAGCAAAATATAATGCTTAATGATCAAACACTGGACATAAAATAAACCAGAAGCCAGCACTCACAAGAATACAAATACCCATGCCGGCAATGTTTTTTGTGACTTATGACCTTGACCTTTGACTCCAAAATAACCTGCGTCAACAAAATGCAGTGTTGTAAAATATGGTACAGAGTGCCAGCTAACAACAATGAAATGCATTCATTGCAGAACATTGAAAAAATTGTGTGTGTATGCCATTCTAGCAACTCATACTTTCACATATGCAGCAAAAAATAATGCTTAATGATCAAACACTGGACATAAAATAAACCAGAAGCCAGCACTCACAAGAATACAAATACCCACGCCGGCAATGTTTTTTGTGACTTATGACCTTGACCTTTGACTCCAAAATAACCTGCGTCGCGTCCTTTGCACGGCAAGCTTGATGCTAAAACAGGCACAGCCGTTTGTCTGAGTGCCTGTTTTAGCGTCAAGCCTGCCGTGCAACGGACGCAGGCTTGACAGTGATGGCATACCATCTGTAGACGAAGTTGCTGGACTAACTACACACCGAATCGGACCCCAGTAATTATATTGAAGTAGGTGGGTAGATGCTCTATGCTGGCAGTGTTTACTGTTTACTTGTGAAAGGTGCTCTAAATTACTGAGTTGGGAATATTCCCACCTTCGGTGTGGGTAATGACAAAAATAATAGTTCTTTATACTATGTATATATTTGTAGACATACACCATGTTACTGGTTAATAAATGCATGAAATGTGTATGATCAACACAAAAATGTCACAAAATATGATATCACAACATAACCGACTTAAATAAAAGTGCAGTTAGGCAGTAGCTACAATAAAACATGAGCAACATAAACAATACAACATTTTAAAATGTATAATTTTTTCAGTGGTTTCTTCATTCAAATAATAACAGAAAATACATAAAAGCTCACTGTAACAAAATATTGGCACTCAATAGACATCACATTATTCAAAGTGAAACACTAAACTCCAAGCGATCGACTGTGAAACAATGAAGCAATGGCGTCAACTCATCAATAACACTGGGGGACATTCCCCACGAGCTTCTCCAGATGGTCCTGGCCTGGCTGCCAGAAACCATCATTACTGTGCATTTTGACCATATAAAAAAGAATAAAGGTTACATACTGGGGGACTTCCCCATTGGTGATATATAATATTCCCCCAGGTAATATACTGGGGATGCTTCCCCTCTTCCCCAGAGTTGACATATATGCACTGACTGGAAAGTTAAAAAAGCATTCACATTATAACTTTGTCTTGCAAATCAAGAAAAAGGTTTTGATTCTGACGATCATTCTCATACTCTACAAAATCGTCAAGCAGACTGGGCCAAGCCTCCGATTCATCATAGCTGTCAAGATCATCTCCAATTTTTGTGACAAAAACAAGAAACATTTCCCACGTATCACGAGAAATAAACTGTAGATCATCTCGCTTCTCCAAAAATTCGAGCCAGCGAGGAAGTACTTTCGGCACTGCGTCTGCACCACTGAAAACAAGCCTCCACATGGCGACGGCAATATCAATTGGCAGGCTACGCTGGAGTACAGTTGTGTCTAATGCAAATCCATATGCCCATCGATATAAATCACGAAATATGTTCTTGTCTCGCTGAACATTAACAGCAAGGTCTTTTAACCTGGAGAGAATGGCATCCGTTGTTGTGGCCTTCAGAAGTCTACAGCCAGTGACAAATTCCGAACGTGTCAAACAGCACATAGTTGCAGCACTACATTGCCATGCGAGCAGCAATACAAGAAAGTCATCCAGCTCCAATCCGAGATCGGCACACAGCCTTTCTATGCCTCCAATAGAAAGGCAGTCCTCTTCAGAAAGGTCACAGTAATGTTCGAAAAAAACATGTGCATGTGCTTCTAATGCAGAATCGCTGGCACTCGAACTCGTGGCCTGTAACGTCCGTTTCTTTTCCGGATGGCGGTCGGAAGGTGGCCGTGTTAGTTCTACGTAGATCTTGCTTTCCGAAACATGTCGACTGTGCCCTCCAGACCGGCGCAGATCTGGACAGCTGGCTGGATCAGTGTGATCATGTAAGTCCATATGACATCGGGCTATGACAACAGAACCAACTCCAGCACCTGCCGACTCTGGACGTTTGTTTCCAAGCAAAGCCGCATCTGCCGACAAACCAGTCATCGGATGTCCATTCGTTGTTTTCGGACTGCGGCCGTGTAATGGACAGCATGATGACTGACAGTGACCCATTATAAGCAAATCATCTGCTTAACACAAACAATGGAAGCAATTAAGTACACTCATTTCACCATAAAAGGTTATTCATCATACATATAAACTAGGGATGGACAGATATCCGATCCGGCTATCCGGATCCGGCCGGATTTCCACTATCCGGTCAAATCCGGCTCCGGCCGGATTGCACGTGGCACGCCGGATCGGATTTTCGCGAGTTACAATACCCGTCATTCACTCCG
>Ga0209780_1001187_pt1 | contig 16631 bp, 8 predicted proteins | sample WorMetexBAHAMAS2_FD_187384 | JGI IMG/M metagenome (GOLD analysis project Ga0209780, IMG submission 187384) | Marine gutless worms symbiont microbial communities from Max Planck institute for Marine Microbiology, Germany - Inanidrilus exumae... | ecosystem: Host-associated > Annelida > Digestive...
TCAGTGATAAATATGCAATCATAACAGACATTATATAACAGATAGTGTAATTCACAAACTTTGTTCAGAATACTTTGAGCATTAAACACGAAGCATGACAATGCACTACCATTATTTATCGAGACGAGATGTTCATGCACTGTTGAATTCGGCGCTGAATGATTTGGCATAAAAGCCGATTTTAGCATTGTAACAAAAAAGTAATTTTGTTACTTTGAATACGTAATTGTAACAGTAACATGTTACATTTGCATTCAAGTAACAAGTAACAGTAACAGATTACTTTTTTGATCCAGTAACATGTAATTGTAACAAATTACATTTAAAAAATAATTCACCCAACACTGTTTATTAGAAGCGCAGACTTATCACAGTTTTTATCGCTCGGATACTAATCCTAGCTGTTCTTAGTTGTTTAAAAAAATATTTTACAGTATTTTGTACATTAACGCCTGTTAGTGCCATTCGGCCTTGGCGTGTTACTGTCGTGTGTTTTGTTTTGGGCTGCTATTGTTTTATGACTGCCTATACTGTCTTACATATATGCACCGAGAGTTTTTAATAAATAAAAATAAAATAAATAAATACTGTCTGTCGCCCTGTATGTGTGTATGTGTGTGTATGCCAGTATGAGAAGCACGTTAACGGCACGGCCTACCTGGTGGCACATTTCCACGAGTGGATCGCTAGCGTCGGCCTCATTGTGTGTCGCACGCGTCACGTCAACGTGGCCACCATCTTCACCACTCACGCCACCATGCTCGGCCGTCACCTGTGCGCCGGCAACGTCGACTTCTACAACAACATCGACAAGGTTCTCCTCCGCCTTGCTTTTTGTACTCAGCTGTCCTTAACGACCATCGTAATGTGGGATGGCGCCACAAACCCGGCCGTTGACCACTGTTAGTCACAAAGGTGTCAGAGACTGCTTTCAGACTAGAGACACGTCGGCCAACATGTGTCTCGTTTTAAAGCGGTATGATGTACGACGAGATCTTTGACGGTGACTACTGCTGAGTGTTATGGTGAATTGAAAATCGGCCAATATATTGGCGAAGTTACAGGCAAGTGGCACTTTTCTGACTCACAGTTCGTTTTTTGTCCCACCTTGTATAATCCGTGGGCTTGACCTCGAGAGGTGAACCTTCGCCTTCACAGTTGAAGTCCTTTAGGTAGAGGTTAAGTTAATCATCATCATCATCATCATCGTCATTTAATTTGTTAAATCAAGAGAACAATGCTGCACGGTAATGCAGAGAGTAAATAGGAGTCACAAGGCTAAATAAATAGCACTTACGGTGATCCAGCATTAAAAACTACTAGGCCTATTTAGGTAATGATGTGACATACAAAAACACAAACATTTAAACAAACAAAAATGGCTAGACAGATTGATTAGGCCTATGTAGCACTGAGGTATTTGGACAAGTAACGACATAACGACGTTGTCACTGGGAGTTGAGTCTCTTGCCTTGGCTTGAAGGTGGTTTTGATGGATCACATGCTGTTTAGGTGTCACTAACCGGACTCATAGATTTTAGTTAGAGCTGCACGATTCACAATTCGCCAATTCGTTTTAGGCGAATCGATTCAAATTGATTCACTTTGTAAAAAATGCGGATCTTTGGTCTGCTGTAGCAGTATTGCTGGACTCTGTTTTGATCAAGCTTTGTTACTTACTGTAAAATACAAAAGCAGTCAGATGTTGAAACTGTGCGCTGGAAGTGTTAAAAATGTCTTACACATTGTTGTTAAATGTTACTTGTACGTGCCGCTATGACTGAACGTGTCTTCCACTGTCACTGTGAGAAACAACTCTGAGACTGAGAGTCCTGCAGGACGATCAACAGTTTAAGTAAGTAAGTAAGTAAATTTATAGAGCGCGGTTATTGTCAAGAACCTCTAACTCCCTGAATGCACTAGTATCGAGCGAACAGATACGTTTAACCAAACGTCTGAAAGAGTCTGTACTGATGGTCGGTTCCCGGATGAAATCCAGGAGAGAGTTACAGACTGTGGGGCCGGCAACTGAAAAGGCCCGACGGCCGTAAGTGTTGAGCCGGTAGCGAGGTAATGCCAGCAGTTAACGGTTGACGGAACGCAAGTGCTGCCGAGTGTCGACACCGGCGATGGTTCATTTTAGGCCTCATCGCAGCGATAACTAGCGATAGCGGTCTATTGCTGCACACCGAGTAGCGTGGTCACTGGTCGATCTGTCTCTTGTTCACGTTCGTGAGCTACTCGGTTTTTGTTTTTAGCTTTCCTTATTTTTTCGTTTCTGTGCCGTGCACTAGATTAAGCTATACTGTATCGTATAGTATTGTATCGTAGCCCTGCAAAAACGGCTGAACCGATCGAGACGCCATTTGGGAAGCTAACTCGGGTGGGTCAAAGGAACCATGCTAGATGGCGGATGCAGATCCCTCCAGGGAAAGGGTCAATGTTGAAGGGGAAAGTGGCGTCACGTTGTAAAGTATAGGGACACTTAACCGTGGCTGAAGCGATCGAGATGCCATTTGAGATGAAGATTTGGGTGGGCTCAAGGAACCTTATGTTAGAAGAAGAATACTTTTTTGAAGAATCTTCATCTTGTATCTTTTAATGCCCTAAAAGTATCTTGCACAACACTGCATTTTGATCACATTACTTCTAGCAAACTACACATCTTCACCAATCTGTCAACTATAAATATAATTCCACTGAAATAAGGTGGCGCAGTGGCGCAACGGGTAGAGCGTTGGACTTGCGATCGACAGGTCGTGTCGTGGGTTCAAATCCTACTCGGAGCAAAAGCTGCAGAATAACCTATGTCCTTTTGTCACCAAGCAGTATAACTTGGTACCGGCCAAGAGGCGGTGATGATCTGCGGCTGGGAAGGTAACCGCAGGTCTGGCGGAAAGTAATGGCAGCCTACCGCCGGGTGGATGACTTGTTTTTGACTGCTATTGTTATTGCGGGTTAATTGTCTGTATACCGGGATCTGCCCTGGGCCTAACGCTCGGTAACGAATATTGGAAGCCTTTACCTTTTAACCACTGAAACAGCTTTCTTATATATGTTTCTCATGATCATCCCATTAGTGCAGTAGGATAGCACAACTTATCATGCCTTTGCCTTCTTGACCTCTCTGCTGCCTTTGACACCGTCGACTATAACATCTGCTCTCACCTTGGTTCGGTATCCATGGCTCTGTGCTCAACTGGTTCAAGTCTTACTTATCATCTCACTCCTTCCATTTTAAACGTGATATTGACTTCTCGTTTTTGTATACTTCCTCCTGTAGTGTTCCTGTTCTCGGTCTTGTACTTTTCACCATTTTCACTACTCTCAGTGCTCTTATCTCCTCCCTTTCCATTGACTACCACGTGTATGCCCAGATAGGGTGGTTAACTGTGACAATGCGACTGATGCTGCTGTAGTTCATACTGGACAAAGAAGCTGGGGACCGGAGCATCTATCAGCGCTACTGCATTGAGCGAGCGATAGTGCACTGTGCACACGTCTTCACAACGGTGTCCGACATCACCGCCTTCGAGGCTGAGCACCTGCTGACAAGGAAGGCAGGTGAGCCAGCGCCACTGAACCCGACTGTAGGCAGACTTGGATTCAACACTCAGTGCTTCAAGACCCAGACCAAGACCAACCCATTCAAAATAAAGACCCAGACCAAGACTAAAGGTCTCAAGACATAGACCAAGACTCACCCATTCAAGACCATCACACGAAAGACATTATGCACAAAAGAATACACAGTCTGTGAGCTTAGACGACAGTGATGTCATACATAACACGGCAAACAGAAAGTCTTTATTTAACTAGTGTCTTTATTTAGTCAGTGTCATGACTATCACTGAAAAGATTTACAAGATGTTATTGCATTGCAGAAAAACCAATTGTGACAGCCACAATTAGGTCACATAATTATTCTGCTGTAGCAAAAATTCGCTGCAGTATAGCTGACATTGTAGGGGGAAGTGGTGAGAACATCTCAACCAGTGTGTTATAGGTGCAGTGTGTTATGCAGTGGGCAGATCAGAATCGTGTGGACGTGGGAAGTTCACAAATGCTAAATATTTCACCAGAACCAATTTGAAGCTCATCTCCTGTGTGGTGACCGCTGCCGCTTGCTTTCTGGATGTGCTTCTTAAAGGAAGTAAACATTGTAGTGAGGTGGATCTATGGTATCCAACAGGTTGCTGGCACATGCTGCTGGAAAAAGCACTTTCTAGACCTGTTTTATATTTTAATAAAAGCAGAAGGGCCAGAAGGCCACTTACATTGCAGTACAGAACACATATAAGCAGCATACACGGTTACTGACATTGTGGTGGCTGTGCAACAATGCTCAGCCTCTTAGATCTTACAAAATGCTCAGACTGTAATCAACCTCTTATCTTATGATCAAATACGACATCAATGCTATTCTTTTACTGACATTAAAAACATCTTCAATCACACACCCAGCCAAAATATACTAAATTTTATTTTAAAAAGTCAACTTATATGATCAGTTATAATAATTTGTAAATAATAAATCTTATTCTGAGCATACTTTTTCAGTCAAATAATTTACCTAATTGCATTCAGTTTAAATCTACTACTATTATATTTTTTCAATTACCTTACTCCAATAATGAATCCCTATCAAATTATATTATTTACAATATAGTTCTACCTTAGTGTCACGATATGAGCTGAATTGTGTTGAAACTTGAAAGTGCCGTTACTCCATAACCATCCAACCAACCACCAGCCTCTGTAAGAATCAAAGTTCAAACATACATAATATATGTGTTCTGTTACTAGAAGAATACACATGATGAAGGGACAGCTAAAACAAATGGTACAGAAAAGTAAACCTGAGTTTCAAACTGTAAATAAGAAACTGCAGCTGTGTAATTGGCTAAAAATGTTACTAAAGTGCTCGGTGCCACGTCGAGACTGTGCACGCTTTGTAGTTGTTGTCATTGTCGTTGTTACAGACATGGTGCTTCCAAATGGACTGAACGTTCAGTACTCATTCCTGCACGAGTTTCAGAATCGTCATTCCAAAGCCAAGGAGAAAATACACGATTTCATACGGGGACACTTCTATGGGTAACTGCAAATATCTGTATATTTTGGATAATTATCTGTTAAAGTGCAACTGTCGTGTTGATGAAATCATGTAAAGCATAAAACTGTGACCTGCTGGCACACATTCATATCAGTGCTGTGGTCTTTAAACCTTGATCTTGGTCTTCAGGCCGTCTTGAGTTGGTGAAAAATATGATTTATGTCCCTGTCTCTGACGTATGGTTTTAGGTCTTGGGTAAGGCTGCACCTATCGAAAAATTTACTACTCGAGTACTTGATCGAGTACCTTATCGATTACTGGAGTCCGGAAGTGGAAATTTGAGGAAGTAAATGACATAACAAGAACAATAATGGCTCATCGCTCACCAGGCGTCACTTTATTATGTAATTATTATGTAGTAAATAAAGGAAATCGCCATACTGTCAAACAGAATAGTCACTACTCAGTAGTTACAAACTGCTAACTCGCTACTGGTGGCCGTTGCATGGTGCAGCCGGAATAGCGGTATAGGCTAAAACTATATCAGAAATGCCCATTAGCACTTCACAAAAACGAAAGATGCCAAGGAAACAAGATGCAGTCGGCACATGGCAGAGTTCCCATTGACGCAGCCACCTGGCGAACTGACGAAACATACGCGTCGTCTTTGATTCTGGCCCATTCACTGTATCCAAACGATCAGCAACAATGAGCACGGGGGCACAGGACCCTTAACAACTTTTCAGCCTTTACAATCACAACGCAACAGTCCACAACTTTGAAAAGTTTTTGCGATTTTTGGAAAATTTACAGTTTTGTGAATCATGCTCAGAGACAGACAAACAGACAAACAAACTGAAACATACACACCCTCCTCCTTGGCAGTGGTAGTAAGTAAACTAGAACGCTCTCACTTGAGGTTGCACCAACCAGTTTGTCAAACTGGATGGTCAAACGTCAAGTTCACAGAATGACATGTTGCTGAACTGGTCGCGCAACATTTCATTCTGTGAACTGGAACTTTCATCTGTGACCTTGACCTTTGAACTTGACCTAGATACTAGAAACTACATGCCAATTATCTAGTGAAAGGTCATTTAGGCTCAGATGAAAAGTTATTGTCTGAACACACACACACACCGGACTAACTGTTTTACCTGGACCACTAAGGTGCGTGGTTTAATGAACGAGTGAACAAATGAATATACAGATAAGTAAGTAAACGAATGTTCGGCATGATGCTGAGCTGTACAGGTGATGTGGTCGATCGTTGTAGACATTTTGACTTTGATCTCGACAAGACGTTGTATTTCTTCACGTCCGGTCGCTACGAGTTCACCAATAAAGGCGGCGATATGTTCGTCGAAGCGCTAGCGCGTCTCAACTACTATATCAAGGTCTTTTGAACGCTAGTTTCATCCGGCACTTGCCATAGACAATACACGATGTACATTAAAGAGTGCCGACGTATGCTCGAATGATTACGGGAACCGTATTAGTCTGCTGCTCAGACGCAGTCTAAATGTAACGAAACGAGTTCGACGTGATGGTTCCTGCCCTTGGTTCCGTGGTGGTAAGTTTTCAGCTACAACAAATGCAGTACAAAACGGGCGGCAAAAGTCTCTGAGGAGCTACCGAGCGCTGCCACATTGTCTGCGCATACTGGGTGGTGGTTCGGTGAATGTATGTATGTATGTAGATTTATAACGCGCTACCCTTACAGCCTAAGCAGTCACGAGACGCGTCCGTAGGCTAAACAGGACAAATAAGTTGTTAGCCGGCTGCCGAACTGTGTCAGTGTCCGTGATCACGTGCACAAACAACGCCCATTCCGACTCCGTAGAAGACGCGTCACTTGTTACTCACCCGAAGCAAAGCATAGCTTCGGGCGAATTATGGAAATACTCTACGGGGCAAAAACGGTGTCGACGCGTTCGGCTATAACTCCGCCGAAAGTGAATCGATTTTGGATGAAATTTTCACTGGGAATCAATTGAAAGTCATTCTGTGGTCTGTACACTCCGTACAATAAACCTTCCCAAATTTTCTGCAACGTCCGAGGCGGGTTGACAACACGACAGATAACGCTGACATTACTCAGTCGCAAGCAGCCAATCATCGTCGACTATTGAGTTGAGTCACGTGACACTAGGCCTCGTCGAATGCATGAAGTAAATAGATTGTGCGCAGATAGCCGAGCGCTTCGAGCAGCTTCGTGACTCGCCGTAAGCCACGCCCCTGGCCAAACAAATTCACTGACGTTGACAATCTGATTATTAGATATAGATACGGCGCAGTGCTGCCAGTGCCTGGCGATCCATATGGAAGAAAAGCAGACTGAATTGGATACTGAAAATAAGTAACACGGCAGTTAACGCTGACGTCACTCAGTCGCAGGCACGTGACACGAGGAATCGTCGAATGCAGGAACTAAACAGCTTCTACGTCAGTAAATAAGTAAGCAGTTGTGTCACCTGTCGAGCCGGTCGGAAACGCTCTCTTTGAACCTATATTGTATATATTGTATTGTGTCTCTACATACACTGCAACCCGTCTAGTCTTACCGCTGAATATAGCTGCTGATTGCAGAAGTTGATCCGATCTGTCGAGTCGACGTCTCCAGTGAATACTTATTGTAGTCGTAGACAATAACAGAATTTGGCTTCTCCACTGTGCGCTGCGCCTATTGTTACCGACCGAATAGCGTGGTCCGTCAGTCGGTCTGTCACCTAGTCCTGCAAAAACGGCTGCAGCGATCGACATGCCGACATGCCGTTTGCCCTCGAGGACTCTGGTGGGCCCAGGGAAACACCTGTTGCATATAGCGGAACGATTCGAGGCGAATACTGTATTGTGTTTATACAGCCATCTAGTTAGAGCTGTTGTTGCCAGTGTCAACATTACGAAAGAGTTGTACCGTCATTAAATAGCGTTGCCGAAGCGTGTGTGTGTGTCTTGTATTAAAGTCGTCCGGGCTAAACGTGACCGTCGTCGCGTTCCTCGTTTTTCCGACTCGGACCAACAACTTCAACGTCGAGTCGCTTCGTGGTCAGGCAATTGCCAAGCAGCTGAAAGATGCTGTCAGCGAGGTCCAGAAGGACATTGGAGCTCGCATCTTTGATCTCTGCCTCAGGTAGCCGAAACACACTTTACAGTACAAGTTTTGTACTAACGGCTGCGAACCGAAACGTGCGTTTGGCATCTAGGCAACTGCGTTTTAGCCTCCGTTTCCGTGTTGTAGGCCGTGGTTTCATGTAAAAAATAACGCTAAAATGACATTCTTTCAACGTGAAAGAATTTCAATTCAGCGCTAAACTATTAATTTGACATCCCGTCACCGTGCTTCGTAAAAACGTGACATTTTTAGGTCAACTCTAAATAAATAAAGCCGGTCTCAAATGTCCGTCTGTACGTTCGTCCGTCCACAGAAAGTTTCTTGGATTTAAATGAAATTTGGCATGTAGATAGAGGTCGATGAGTTGATGCACGACGGTATGCAGTATGACCCGATCCAAGGTCAAGGTCACGAGCTCTTGAAAGTTGGAAACCTTCCATTTTCAAAAGCTATCTCCTCCGCCATTTACAATGGGAGCTAGCAACTGACCACGGATTCTTAAACTAGGGCACAATATCTAAATTTGACCGGCCCGGACTTTTGATATTTGTCTTAGTTTTTGTGTCACGTGACTTTGAACTTGGCAGAAACGTCAGTTGTGAAGAGTCGACCGTCAGTCCCGTACGAAGCTATTTTATTACTTTTGATATATGTATATTTCTTATTCTTAAACAATATACATAACTTCCAATGCTTTAACCAGGCAAATATTAATGGAGTACTTTCGGTTAGTTTTTCATCTTATTTACTTACTTTCGTAAATGAATATGTCTGGCAAAATGGACAAGAAGCTCACCTATCACGGAGGGACCGCATGACGCGAAATGTCACTAATGTTGATATCTTGTCATCTGCTGCACAATTGTTTGAAAAATCGCAGCTCAAAGGGTCAGTACGCGAGTGACCTTGAAGGTCATTCAAGATCATCGGAAGTGGCGAGGTTCGATAGGCCATATATCACTTCCTATTAGGTCTAGTGGTCTGTGGTAACAACTTCTGTGTCTTGTTACCTTTCTACAACAGAAAACAACGTACTTGTTTATCGACGTTTCGACCGCTGATCTGAGGTATTCATTAAGACTGACTTTCGGTTACTGACGTCAGGTTGGTAGCTCCCGTCGTCTCGATTCGTGTTCTTGCTCTTCCTCATGCATTTTGCTTTCTTATGTCAGTCTTGTTTGACTCGATTAATCACCTTGACATTGTTCCAACCTGTTACGTGATTTTCTTTGCACACGTGATCCTTCAGTGCAGATTTGTTCCATGTACTTGTTGTCCTTGTCGTTTCTGCTCTTGCGGAGGCTCCTATAATCCTCTCCTCTTATTTATGATGCTCTGTTACTTTTGTTTTACAGTGATCTGTGCAGCAGTGAAACCTCATACTATAGGCCTACATACATTGGGGAATATGCTAGTGCATCCGAACGACAGCATGAGATGAAGAAAATCGAATGCTTAGTAAGAACTGAACTGAACTGTGATCGCGTTAACATTGGAGAAACTTGAAGACCGCTTGGGACGAGGTGAAACATTCAAACGTTGAAAAATCAACAAGTATGTCCGTTCTCCAAATACTCGGATGGAAATGTACGCTGGCTGCGTCGCGGGCTGCTCTCTGGTGAGTCACGTTGAGTTACTGTTGTTTAACGTCGCTTAATATAGCAGACATGATCAGCGTTGAGTATGCGCCGCGTGCCTTATTAAGGTTTGGAAAAAGACCGGACAGAAAAACGGACGAACGCCAGACGGAAACATTACGCTTTCCGTTAGACGCAGCCAGCGTAATCAGCACAGCAATCTGTCAAAGAAATTATTTATAAGCAACTATGAATTAATTGCCTTTTCCGTCAATACACGTCGACGTGTGACATAAGCGGTGAAATATTGACTGAATGCTATCGTTGTTCATTAAGAATTTGAAGCTCTATAATTGCGACTGCAATTGAAGGCTTAAATTGTTACGTTTAGCGAAAATGATTGTCCTGTCAGAGTAGCCTAATATGGAAAGCGTGGAATGGCGCCCGAATGTGACGTAATATCGCTATATTTACAGCGGGAACCTGCCACAGAACGAGGATCTGCTTCAGAGACAAGACATCGTCAAGCTGAAGCGGTGCATCTATGCAGCTCAGGTCAGCAATGACAACAGGCTATGCGTCATCAATCATCAGTGCGCCTTTGTGCACGCTGTCTATCTCGGTCTGTCTCTCTTAGTATTCTCTCAGAACTCTATATGTAGTCTGTTGATACGTCTGAAAAATAATTATATTAGTAGGGTGGGCCAAAAGGGGAACCCCTGCTGTTTCTTAACAACTAATCCAAATAAAGCTTATTTTGTCGGATTCGAATGTGATAGATTTGTACCACACAAAGGGATGTTTTAGACTATTACTAAATATTCTGTTGGTTAAATATTCTACGTATGATGTACTTGACGCCACGCTGAGAGTGAGACATCGGTAAAATAAGTAAAAGATAATAAAATTTTGATTGAAAACTTGAGAAAAGATAAAGAGTGGGGTACTGTGAAGATGTTGAATGAATTTTATGTTAAATAGTGGTCTAGAAATGGACTTCAATATCTTTTCACATATTATTTATGATTTCTAAGTCAGAATCATTTTACACAATGTAGTTTAGATGATAATGACTCAGTCACTCCAGTTTCTTCTAGTGTACCATAGAATATTTAACATTATAACAGTAAAAGAATTTGATCACATACTCTTGTTTATAAATATATCAAAATAGCCGTAAAATTACTGCTTTGTGGCATATTTAGAGTTATAAATTCCATAAAAGTGCCAACATGGGTTCCTTTTTAGTCCACCCTGTACAATTTATTTCCTAAGTGCTTAAAGATGCATATCTTTAGATAGGTAGACGTAGATAGATAGGTATCGTCGAATGCAGGAACTAAACAGATTGTGCGTCAGTAAATAAGTAAACAGTTGTGTCACCTGTCGAGTACGCTGGTGGGAAACGCTGTCTTCGAGCCTATATTGCAGTGTGTCTCCAACTACACTGCAACCCGTCTAGTTAGGCCTAATTGTTCGGGGCACCAGCGCCTAGTGACTATTGTGTTTGGGCGCTGTATAAATTTCCTTGCTTGCTTACTTACTTACTTACTTTATTGTAGCGCTAGAGCGTAACGTATAGCCATGGGCGCCAATGTGTGTTCAACATTGGGGGATAAATGGATCTCTGAAACAGTCGAAAGCCGTGATGAGTTGGGTGAAGAGGGGTTGCTGTTTCAACCACGGGGTCCTTGGTGTTAGCGTGAAAATTTTCATAAACGTACGTGCCAGGTGATGTACTTTCTGTACGCTTGCTCAGTTTGGGGGGCATTCCGTGTCATAAAAATTTCCGAAATTATTAAGGGACGGTCTCGTAACCCGATGTGTAATGACAGCGGAAGACGCTGCCTCCGGTCTGCACTCACAATGTCATCGATGACGTGGCGGATCCTGTCCTGTGCGCCATCCGTCGCTGTAAACTCTTCAACGATCGCTCGGACCGAGTCAAGGTCAGATCGGATGTGAAACTATGACTTCTTAAATAGCCGCTAATCACAACTGAATAGTAGGCCTGTCACCACAGTAGTCTTTAGTTCGACTAAACCAGGAGATTGGCTGGAAAGAACGTCTATGAAATAATCTATTTTTTTGTAGGGTGAGACGTAAAACCCTAATCAATCAGCCACACTAATCTTTCATTGTGATTACATTATTAACAATAAACTAGACATTAAAATTAAAAAGGACTCAATTGTTTAGATAAACAGATACTGAAACTGAACTACATGCACTGGTCCCAAAAAATCTGCCCACCTTTTTATTTTGTTTTGTTTTTGAATAACTCCGTCAAAAATTAACCGATTTTAATGATTTTTGTTGTGTGAAATCTTGAGAAAATTTGACATCAAAAGCATATAAATTTAACGATCTCACCTGTCAGTTTTAGCAACTTTACCGTGGGGAAATCCAAAAAAGTCATTTAACAAACCACGCGAGTCTTGCACATTTACTGACTTGCCGTAAAATCTGTCCACTTTTTATTTTTTGAATAACTGTGTCAAAAATTAACGAATTTTAATGATTTTTGACAGGTGAAATCTCGAAGAAATTTCAAATTTGACATCAAAAATTTATACATTTGCCCATCTCACTTGTCAGCTGTAGCCACTTTACCTTGGGAAATCCAAAAAAGTTATTTTCAACAATACTACAAATACGTACTGCTGATTATTTGCGTTATCTCAGCAAGACTACACCAGCACATTGCGCTTGCGAACAGTCGAGCTTCTGCGCTGTGAGACACCCTAATTCATCTGTTCTGACATGCGACCAGCCAATAGTCATGATCTGAATCTGGTAGATTACTAGCTATTATGGTCTTGATAAGAAGTCGTATATGAGCTTTCGATTGATACCAAAATCGGTGACCTTGAATGACCTTGAACGGCAAAATGGCCCTTATTTTGCCTTATTTTAACGAATTTGGTAGTGGAACTTATTTTGCATGATTTCACCGAATCCGTGTACGATGTCGTCGTAAAACCATTGTTAGGCTTACCTCGGTTTCAAAATCTATTTTTGATATATAGTTTATGACCATATTAATACCATATGCGCAATTAGTCAGCGATTATTTAGGCAAAACAAACTCTGATAACTCGGTGTGATGTGCGTAGGTGCATAGATGATTGGGTGCAGATTACCATTGACGCGTAGTTATAGTAGAAATTAGGAACTCATTTTAATGGGCGTAGGCTCTGGCCTCTACATGTACGATGTCGTTGTAAAACGTTCACGTTCGCTATCTCATCTTCTGATGAGTTCTTGTAATAATTAAATAGGCCTAGCTTCTAGGTGGCGCGGTGGCGCAACGAGTAGAGCGTTGGACTTGCGATCAACAGGTCATGGGTTCAAATCCTACTCGGGGCAAAGCTGCGTAACAGCCTTTGGCAAGTTGTTCACACCTATGTGCCTTTGTCACCAAGCAGTATAACTTGGTACCGGCCTAGGGGCGGTGATGCTCTGCGGCTGGGAAGGTAACCGCGGGCCTGGCGTAAAGTAACGGCAGCCTACCGCGGGGTAGATGACTTATAGTCAGTCACCTGCGGGCTGACTACCTGTACACAGAGAACAGCTCCGGGCCCAACGCTCGGTAACGAGTATAGGAAGCCTTTATTTTTTACCGCTGCAGTAGCTTATACGACAACCTTGCACCGAACAAAACAAAAGTTGGCGTAGAAGATTCGACCGAATTTCGCCTTGGTCGATGCAACATGTCGCCTCCGTTGCGTGTCAAGAAATTGCAAATTTGAGTCGCATTACATCACGTCGGTACCGCAATGCCTCTGTTGCGTTGCTGTCTCTGATGTAGCCATATTTGTACTGAAAGGGGACGTTAAACTCCAACTAACTAACTGTGTGGCGTTATGTCCTTAAAGCTAGCGTAGCGTAGTACCACCCATAAACCTGAAAATTTTCGTATGACTCGCTTATTCCATCGTTCCACGTCATGGAGATTGGTGTGGTCTTGTGAATTGTAGGTAATCTTTCACCCTGAGTTCCTCAACTCGACCAATCCACTGCTTGGCATGGAGTACGAAGAATTCGTGCGTGGATGTAACCTCGGCGTGTTTCCGTCCTACTACGAGCCTTGGGGATATACTCCCGGTAATGCATAATGTATAGGCTTATAGCATAGGCTTATTTTAGGCTTAATTTTCGGTTCGAAACGCGTTTGCGTTTCCCATGAGTGTGATCTTGAAAAATCGTTTCCGGTTAAAAAACATCCACGACCACGTTCGCGTTGCTGTTGATAAGCAAATCGTCCGGTGCCAGAAGCTGTTTATGGTCAGCATTTGAGCAAGGTGGCTGGCACCAGTCGTGAACTACGGTGGGGCAATGACTTAAGTTGCAGTAGAGCTTGCTACGTAGCAGTGGCGTAACCAGGGTTGTCGGCGCCCGGGGATAGAGGCAATGAAATGCGTCCCCTCCGAAAGTCGTCACGTGGGTCTGATGCTAACACTACGATTTTTGGTCACGTTACTGACTGTTGGCGAACAGCAAACTTTATTAAACTCACTCTTGTGGTCGTTAGTCGTGATAAAATATTTTTGGTGAAGCTGTTTTGCGCCCCCACGCCTGCTGCGCCCGGGGGCAACTGCCTGTCCCTTAGTTACGCCACTGCTAGGTAAAATGATTTATGACAATGGAGCGTTAGTTTTCTTTGGATGACGTGAGTCTGCTGAACTTCATTATTAAACCAAACGCAAACGACTCGAGTGTCAAACAGAAACACAGACGTATTTCGTGTTGAAAATCATACCTTTAACCACAAGTGTTGAGATAAGCGACCGGGTCGAATTACTAGATTACGTCTCTTGTGACTGTTTTCCATTTTGATTTTGCACTTTTTGGGTATTTTGTACGCAGTTATATAAGTGTTTGTTCTTTATTGAGTGACGGCTGGGGCAGCACAGGTACTAAGGATGGCCCGTAGCACTCCCAGTTAGCACCCTAACCCTAGCTCTGAATAGTGGTAATAGGTACCGTATAATGGTGATGGTGCCAGCCTGCTAGGTGAAAAGAAGTTGGAATTGACATTGACAGTAGTTAGAAACTATAGTGTACCACAATTACAGCCTGCCAAGGGCGGGGCCCAAGGCTCCAAGCATGTGATTACACAAAATGCGGGCAGGGCAGTTCCAGAACTGGGTTACCATGTATGAGAGACCTCACAATCTCACACTGAAACTTTTTAATTGTCCAGCACCCCCAGCATTAGCAATGTGATGAGCACCCCACTAAGAAATGGATAGCTACGGCACTGGGCGGGCATACCCGGTTGCTAAAAAGTTAAAAACCAATATAACTTGCAAGCAGTCGACCGTCTTCAGAAAATCACTGTTGCGCGGTTTGTTAAGTTCCTGGCAGTGGCATCGGCTGGTAACGTATGTTATAAAGTGTACCGTTTGTACGTTAATTCATCCATAACAAATATGTCAGTCCTTGTAATATTTAGGCGGAAATACACGCTGCCCACGTTGCGTGCTGTCCTCTGGTGAGTGACGTTGAGTATGCGCCGCCCGCTCTACTAAGGTTAGAAAGGTTAGGTTAGGGACAGACGGACGGACAGACAGACGGATGCCAGACCGATGCATTACTCTTACCACTATAGACGTGGCCAGCGTAATGATTTTTATAGCGAACGTCGACGAAGGCGAGTACATATCTGCCGGTGTTTGTGTTTGCGGGACTAACTCGTGGCAGAGTTGTAGGTGAATTGTCATGAAATTTTACGAAGGGGACAGAAACAGTTGATTAGATATCGGGAGCTGATCTGGATATGGATTTCTGGAAAATATATGCCACGAAACTGCAAGTATGTGCAGGACGCGTTCCGTCACTCACAATTAATGGAAAACAGAATTACCTAACGACGTCATGGCGGAAGTTCAGTCTTTCCACGTTCTTTCTTCTTGTGCGTATCTTAAATTCCGAAAACAGGAATAGGCCTAATTGTGTAAATATTCGTAAATGTTGCCGACATGGGCAAAGTAGATCATTTCTGCGCGATGATGTTTACCTGAATTTTCTAACGCTTCGTGTTTGGTTTCTACAGATTAAATCTATCATTAATCGCTTGACAATGAAACATCATAAGAAATCTACATAAATCAGCTTATTTGAGCTATGGGTTGGGTAGGCCTACCATCAGCACGTTTAGTAATGTATAGACAAGTTCGATGTACTTCGCGCTTGGTAGGTGTGCGTAGTATTGCGATCAGCGTGTCTGTCTGTTTGTCTGTCTGTCTGCTCGCATGTCTGAAAACGAATCCAAATTCGCCAAATTTTACGTACGTGTTACCCGTGGCCGTGGCTCGGTCTTTCTGTGACAGCAGTGCAATTGCCTACGTTATTCACTTCTGGTTTTATAGATAACGTCATGTTTTCACATAATCGATTCGGTTAGAAACAAAGACGATGCGTATGTTTCGTCCAGTTTGCTAGATGGCGGCGCCGGAGCAAAGTCTGCCGTCTCAGACTGCATCTTTTTATTGGGTGTAATCGTAGTAGATTGGCTGCAAAGAATCGCTGTGGTCGCGCTCTCGTGAACAGTGTGGTTGTCATGGCGACAGGCTGACAACAGCACGTTTAGTAACGTAATGACAAGTTCGATGTACACGTCGTGTGTTTGTCAGCGGAATGTACGGTGATGGGAATTCCCAGCATCAGCACGAACCTGTGCGGCTTCGGCTGTTTCATGCAGCAGCAGGTGACTGACCCGATGTCGTACGGCATCTACATCGTCGACCGACGCAACAGGAGCCCGGAGGAGTCGATCCAGCAGCTTGCCAAGGTCACGCATACCGACCAGCACCAGGACAGTGATGGTGCTGGTAGAGGCGAGCGACGTGAAGAGTCAGTTGATGGATAAGGAATGGAT
>Ga0209780_1001189_pt1 | contig 16629 bp, 11 predicted proteins | sample WorMetexBAHAMAS2_FD_187384 | JGI IMG/M metagenome (GOLD analysis project Ga0209780, IMG submission 187384) | Marine gutless worms symbiont microbial communities from Max Planck institute for Marine Microbiology, Germany - Inanidrilus exumae... | ecosystem: Host-associated > Annelida > Digestive...
GTACAGATCATTAGCTGTCGCATCACTCGCATGGCTGTGTTCAAAATATTTTGCAGCCGTCTTTCATAGGCCCCTTCGACGATGTAGGCCCTAGGCATTTGCCTACAATACCCATGCCATAATCTGGCCCTGGAAGGCCACCTACAATTGTGTACTAATATTTCCCTCAGGCTTATAGGGTTAGCAGATTCACATGGATAATGGCCACTAACCAGACTTTGCTGCTGTTCATCGGGCATCATGATAGGGCTTTGGGCGTGTAGAATGTCTCACTTTGGCCATCCCAGAAACTATCCCTAGAAATACCATTGTGTGCAACCTTGTCTAACGCATTTCATCCATGAAAAAATAGCTTACTTAAACGTGCCAAAAATGTGTGTATAGATGTTGGTTGATATCAGTTGTTTTACTGCTTCCCGTTGTGAATGGTTGCAGTGACATAAACAGAAGTGCTTTGTCACAACAGAGCTTCTCATCTTTGCTCTGATCAACAAATGTTTTTGTTTGCTAGTATATTATTTTTGTTTCGACTTAGCTTCTGGCTATTCATGCAGGGGCGGTTCTAGGAATTTTCATTTGGGTAGGCGAGTCAAAGGCTAAGCGCATTTCGGGTAGGCCAACATGGGGATGACCTGCGCCGTTTGGGTAGGCTAGGAACGAGTGGGTAGGCCGTGGCCTACCCGGCCTAATAGCTAGAACCGCCTCTGTATTCATGATACTGTGAAACAGAGTGGAATACATTGTTCACTTAAACTAGAATATATTCTTTGATTAAAGTACTTTTCATAATTGTTGTTCCGACATGAGTTATTAAATGTACTTATTTTAAATATTAAACAAGCACTAGATATTAGTTGGGACTGTCGACATCTGAAAATTATACACTAAATTACACACTTTTGTCCACTTGTGAAACCGCATAATTGTGTTGCTAATGTCATCGCTGCACTGCTAACCTACCAATTACCCACAATGCGTTGCGTCGTTGAACAGTCCGTCCACTTTCTGACAGCGTGTGTCGTGGCGGCTGGCCACGTCTGGCCATACTGTCCTAGTGCTACCGTAATTTTACGCTGATGACATTATGCTAAAATTTGCTGCTGTTTTGGAAAAGATATAGTTTGAAATCGCTCATTTCTCAAAAATGCAAATATCGATCTTCTGATGAACTACACCTACAACTGTTGCAGAGCAAAACCGGTCCGTGTAATTATGCTAAAGACGGCTAAAGACTACTAAACACGACTAAAGACGTCAAAAGACGCCAAAAGAGCTGGGACAGAACTTCGCACGACACATACGACCAGCTATTCAGAAGTGCGTATTCGAACCGCTTCAGCAAAATCAGTGGCTGCGACGACGCTGGAACAACAACGCATGCGAGTCATTGAACCATGTGCTGAAGCTGGCTGTCGACTGGCGACCCAGGAGACTTCCGGATCTTGTAGAGTGCCTCCAGAAAGTCGTCGCGACGCAGATGGCGGACCTATGGCACGCACTCCACAGTCAAAGCAACTTCGAAGTCTCATGGACTTTCGGCAAATACGTGGTTGCCCATTCAGTGTGGCAAAGTCTTCAGCTGCCTTTAGCCGTCTTTAGTCTTGTCTTTAGTCGTCTTTAGCCGTTTTTAGTCGTCTTTAGCTGTCTTTAGTCGTCTTTAGCCGTCTTTAGCATAATTACACGGACCCAGATGCAGATGGTGTCTTTTGACGTCTTTAGTCGTGTTTAGTAGTCTTTAGCCGTCCTTAGCATAATTACACGGACCGGTTTTGCTCTGCAACAGTTGTAGTTGTAGTTCATCAGAAGATCGATATTTGCATTTTTGAGAAATGAGCGATTTCAAACTATATCTTTTCCAAAACAGCAGAAAATTTTAGCGTAATGTCATTAGCGTGAAATTACGGTAGCACTAGGACAGTATGGCCAGGCGCCACGACACACGCTGTCAGCAAAACTCACTTACTAAAGGACTCTAGTTCAAGACCAAGACCATAACATCTGGTCTCGAGATCAAGACAAAATGTTGACACCTGGGTCTTGAGACCAAGATCAAGACCTCGCACCTGGATTTACAAATCTAGACCAGAAGTTTACACTTCACAACTTCAGGAAGAATAATGAACAACAAACAGAAATTACTCCACGGGTGTATTAAATCAACAGAAGGAAACTTAAATTAGCCCCATACGGGACTGACTGTCAACTCCTACTTACTGCCAACTTCAAAGTCATGTGACACAAAAACTAAAACGAAAATAAATCCGGCCCCGGTAGGCGTTAGGTATTGTACCGTAATTTAAGAATCCGTGGTCATTTGCCAGCCCCATTATAAATGGGGGAGGAGATAGCCTTTGAAAATGGCCGAAATTCCAACTTTCAAAGGCTCGTGACATTGACCTTGGATCGAGTCATACTGCATACCGTCATGCGTCAGTCATCGACCTCTACCCACATACCAAATTTCATTGAAATCTAAGAAACTTTTTGTGGACAAACGGGCGGACAGACATTTAAGACCCAATTTTATTAGGTTGACTCAGAGGAGTTGACCTAAAAAGGCAACGTTAGTGAAAAATACATTTGTCACGTCTAATGTGAAACAAAAACAAAGGGGTCATGATGACACGACCAACAATCTTGAGATGCTGATACATCAGCGGTGAATCTCTATGCCCGTATCTCCAACAATATCATATACTATTTTGGAGCACCTCCGGTTCCAGTTAATAATTCGGCATAACAATTATAATGCAACATCTTCATTAAGTCAGTGTTTGTCAAGAAGAAAAGGAAAACTTTCGTAAGGTATAATTGCTTGTATTTTTGGCAATTTATATTTATCACCTCTAGTAGTGCAGTGCTGAACATATTGAAATTGAGTTTTACTGCCGCATTAATGTCATAATACTTATGTACCGTTTTGAAGACTTCTATCATATCACCACGTAAACGTCTATATTTTAATGTAGAAAGCTGTATATGTTAGATGTTTCAAAGATATAATTAGCTTTGTAGCTAGCTTTGTATAACTTCTTTGACTGCATTAGATTTCATAGATTTCGATTGCCTTCGGTATTTACCACGGGCCTGTGCGGTGTTTATACTGACCGTACGCTGTGGGTCTTGGGTCAGCCCTAGGAGGGGTCAGCCTAAAAATCGAAATCCACGAAATCTACAAAATGAAATGTACGAAGTCAAAATACAACTGTCTCCTACTCTCTAAATATCGAAATCCACTGATACGGTCCGATGCGGTGAATAGCAACACCAAAGCTAACGGAAGTTTACTATTTGCCGTGTAAGTGACGTAAAATTTGTGTTTAATGTGCTGTATAATCCTGTATTATATTGTATTATGGTTGTTTGCACTGTTTCGCATCAGTGGGATTGCTATATTTGTTATTCCAGTATGTTTTACTGCTGCTGATGACAGTTGAGGCCTATACGCGTTTTTATCGACGTGTCTCGTGTTGAAGTGTCAAAGTGCACTCACTTGACAAACGTTGGCTAGTGAACGAATCAAAGTACGCCGCCACATGCCGCCTGTCAGCAGTTTTACCACAAAGCACTCACAGTTGTGTTCAAGGAAAATGTGCTGTTTTTAACTAGGCTGGTCTTCTTGGCAATAATGCTCTCAACTTCAATCAGGTGAAGCGGAGCATGAGCGAGGGTAGACAATCTTATCAAAGCGTGTCACCTTGCGCGGGGCAATAGTCGGAAATTTTATGTTATTCATCATGTGTAGTGCACGATGGATATAATTATTGAAGTGTGAATTTAATCATTCATTCATTCATTTATTTGAATCAGGCAACTTCATCATATTCATCATTTAATTCGTTAGTTCAGGTGAACAATACAATGCAAATAATGCACAGAGTAAACAGGAGTCACAAGGCTAGATAAGTAGCACTTACAGTGATCCGAACAATAAAAACTACTAAGCCTATTTAAGTAGTAATGAACACATTTACATCATGGCCCATAAGAAACAAGAACATGAAAGAAACGTGAACGAGAAACAGACAGACAGAGACAGACTCACAAAACCATGTAATGTGTAGCATCAGCATGTGCTAAATGTACGTTGTGACTATCTTATATCTGAATGTTGATATAGTTGGGTTTAACTGGATACCGTTTTCAAACAGCCAAACCATTCTTGTTAAGTGCAAGTTGTAGATTACTCGGTTATCACGTAATGACTGTATAGTGTAGTGTGTGGTGTGTAACATGTGACAGATCTTTAGAAGAAGAACATGGAACCGGGTATTACTGAGTCGAAATTACGCGAAAGAAAGCTACGTAATGAAGTGGCAAATGGTAGTGATGTAGTTAGCAGCTGTTCTCAGAAACAGTTGCCGCACAATGGCAGTTCAGTGCCACAGCCAGATGCAGCTGATTTACTCGTAGAGCGACGCGGACTGGTGCTTTGGCGACGGCCGTTTACCACGCTGTATTACTTTTTCTGTGAACTGTTTGTTGTTCTCCAAAGTTATGGCATGAGGTAAGCTAATATTTGTGCATACTGCAGACTGTTCACATTCTTTGCATTGATGGAGGCATATCATATCACTGTTCCATGTTGTAACATTTTCAGTATGCACTGCACAAACTTTCCATATGCTGCATCTTGGAATCGTTACAACAGTAGCTGTCAACTGGCATTGGAGTTGGAGAGCCTTCGTAAATGGAGTAATACCCTTTCAAGCAGGAGTCCGGTGTGTGAATGAAGATAGGACGGGGCGAGGCCAGTGATTAGAGTTAATGTTTTGTGTTCCCTTTAATGCTTCGATGGCCGGGGGTAAAATGCGGATGTGCGGATATTGTAACGGGTAATTTGTGGAGCAAAGTTGCGGGGAAAATCTGCGGGTGTAAAGGGTAATTTGCGGATCCAAAACTGCAGATACTACATTGATCGAAAGTTTTGCGTAAGTTCAGCGTAAGGTTTTCTTCAGATGTTCCTAAGTCAGACCGTATCCTAAGTTTTTCATAAGTTTGTCTGTTGATCAGACATGATTATTTTGCGGATGTGCGGATGTTACACAAGGGTAATTTGCGGATGTTTATCCGCAGCAACATCCGCAAATTACCCGTTACAACATCCGCAGATCCGCATTTTACCCCCGGCCTGCTTCGATAGAGATGGTCAGTTGGCGGGAGGGACATCCGGCCTTTCGAAAAAATCCTGTTCTACTAAATAGTGCTGTGAAAATTCTGTTTTTATAATGAACTAACGATTTTGCTCATTTTTGGGGGGAGAAATCGCTGATTTGATTTCAATCTCTATTTTCATACTGGCGAAAGACTGCTTTGACTAAGCCCAAGTTTTTGTCCATCTGCCTGAATATCCAGTGGTGTTCTTGGAGATAACTGAACCAGAGGTGATGCCTTAACTGTCACCAGCTGATGGTGTCAATGCACTGAAGGGAGATAAGAGTAAAGCACTTACCCCAGCCAGGGATATTCAGTCACTTTATGGCCCATTGACTGTCAGGAAGGGGAGTTGCTGCCATCACACTGATGTCTAACACCATTGTTCTGATGTATAGTTTGAGTCAAAAAGAACGATACATTTGACTTTTGACATAACTTCGGCAACTGTAGACCGATTTACAAAATTCTTTCAAAATTTTTTGTGTTTTCCTGAGGAAATTATGTACACATAAACACAAAGAATCTCTACCTCACCTTAAATATGCTTGTACACTACCTTGTGAAACTTAACAATTACAATCGCTGCCGATTTTGGTGGCATATTGCATGTGAGGCCTCTCTTGCAAGAAGTGAGGCCGACTTAATAGCCCCGGTCTGAATCCTATGACTATAAAATCTGAAAAACAATGCAGCAGTGCTTAGAAGAGGATCCGTGATGTCAGCGAACTGAGGCAGTGGATGATTGACATGTAACAAGGGCTGCAGCAGACAGTCATTGATGAAGCTTGCACCAGTGAATGGCATAAACATGTGCGAGCTTGTGTTTGTATCATAGATGGACATTTTCATCAGTTGCTTTTACTTTTGGACTATTTATCTGGTAGGTGGACTGCAGTAGGTATTAGTTACAAACACTACTGTCACCTTCTGACAACGATGAAGTCGATTGTTGCATAAACGTCACGAGTTTGTCGTCAAATCATATTCCCAAAGTTCTTGCATTATCTGCATTGTGTGCCTTATATATTGCACAAAAAATAAGTAAATTATCACCCAGAATTTTCTGCATCATTTGTCGTCTAAATGTTATATGTTTTGTTGAGTTTGAAGTAAGACCGATAAATTTTGACGGTATAAGTAAAAGTGCAGTCATTGTTTTACATTTTTGAACTTTGCAAGGTAGTGTAGCAACGCTGTTAAGGTGAGATGGTAGAGTCTGCAACAGTTGTATAGAGAGTTTTCTTGGGAATCTTTCAGTTTAAGAACTTTGAAAATTGGTCTACATTTGCGGAAGTTATGTTCAAAAGTCAAGTGTATTGGTTTTTTTGACTCACAGTGTAGTATACAGTGAAGTAGGCATTAGTAGAAAATGACATCCATCGACATGTTTTTAGTATCATTTTAATAGTGACAGTTAATAACTTCATGCATCGTGTACAAAAAATGATGATCATTCATTAACAAAGCAAGGATTTAGGGCCGGTTTTTCCGCCACAAATTTACTTTTCCGTTAACGTTAATGGGAGTTTAGCTCTCATTAATAAATTGGAGTTGACCTCCCATTAACGTTAATTTAAGATTAATTTGCTGTGGAAAAACCGACCCTGATTGCGATAAACTTGGGATTCACAACCATAGTTTTAAGACATTTATTTGTGCAGATTGAAGCTGACGCTGAATTGTTGCATGCGTTCAGATTTTAATTTACTGCATTTTGTAGCACTGAATACAAAATTGTTATTGTTTGCTGTATTGTTATGTCTGCAGGATACTTAGGCAAAAGTTTTGGCTGCTCATGTCGTTTCTGTTGTGTACTATCACTCTGAGTGTGTACCGCGTTGATGGACCTCATCAAATGGTATGCATTGCACTTGTGTCTGTTTCGAATATACAGGGTGGCTCAAACAGTTGCACTCATGCTGTCTTCAGTATCTTCAAACAAACTGGCTAGCTACCATTACTGATGTAAAAATTTTCGGCACTAGTGTGGTTCATAATTGCCACTTCGTTTTGGAATTCTGTATTTGTCATGCCATGGTGAATGTTTCATGCGACTGCTATGCTGGTAAACATGACGTCTTGTAAAGAAGGTCGTACCTCGATTTTTATAATTCTGTATCTGCTGAAAGGATACGCTGCCGAAAGTCGTTGAAGAAAAATTGCAGCGGTCGGAATAAGTGAAATCTTTGCTGGCTGCTGAAAGAACTGAAAGACAATGGTTTAGTTGATCCGGTATCCAGTGACTAGTATCCAGTGAGTGGTACAACTCAAAATGCCCGTTCTTTCAGATTCTTATGGCTGTGGCTTACCTGCCTGCCTAGTTTGTTGGTTCGTTATTGCGGGCAGAGTTCTAGCCTACTCTAGACCTCATCGCTGAGACCTCACAGACAGTGGTCCAGTGTGCATGCCCAGGGACAGGAGGGGTAGGTGTGTGTTTTGTGTGCACAAGTGTAGGGTGGAGGGAGGGTAAGTAAGCAGTGAACACTTTGTCGCGTATTTGTAGCGTGCCCCCCTCTAGACGTGGCTTACCTTCTGGCTGGCCCGGACTGATGCTATGTATCGACAACAGTCCATGGCCAACCACTCCTTTTAGCTCCGGCCCACGCCAGCGTGGCTGACAACATTGACGCTGCTACTCAAGATGTCAGCAACTGGCACAGATTATAGAGGACACCGGGATTATCTCCATGTTCATTATGTTCGTCGGAATTATTTGAAATAACCCTTTAGTAGAGAGCAAACGAACCAGGACCGAGCTTTGAACCTGGCACCTACGGTATGTCACACACTCACGCTCCACTGCCCGTGGCACCCGAGTGCATTATCCACTGAGCTACATGGGCAGATCATACCTGCCTAGTACCTACCAGTAAAAATGTTTCAGTAGCTTGTCGACTGTGACACAAACCGAACCAGCATTTCTAAGACACTGGCTTCAGTGACTAAGATTAGTGTACTGTGAGATGAATCCATTTTTTATGCTAATAATTATGATCTTAGGTAACCAGACTTTACAGTCAGGTTTCAAATGTCTTTCCAACCACGATAGACTTGCTATTTTTCCTCATGACTTGGACTGGATCTTCTGAGACAATCAGTTTGTATTTTTTGTGTATATTATGCAGTCAACTGCCGTCTTTGACTTTAACATTAGCAGTACATAATAATTGCTTAGCGTACGTTATGCTGTCATTTTGCCCTGTTGTTCTTTTGTGTTTTTAGGTCGACTCCTCCAAGTTGACCTAATAAAGTGGGTCTCAAATATCCGTCCGCCCGTCTGTACGTCCCTCCGTACGTCCATCCGTCCACAAAAAGTTACTTCGATTTCGATGAAATTTATTATGTAGGTAGAGGTCGATGAGTGATGCATGACGGTATGCAGTATGACCCGATACAAGATCAAGTTCACGAGCCCTTGAAAGTTGGAAATTCGGCCATTTTTAAAGGCTATCTCCTCCCCCGTTTATATTGGGGGTGGCAAATGACCACAGATTCTTAAATTAGGAGGCAATACCTACAGCTTATCAGGACTGGATTTTTGATTTTTGTCCTAGTTTTTGTGTCACGTGACTTTGAACTTGGCAGTAAGTAGGAGTCGACCACCAGTCCCGTATGGGGCTAATTTATTGTGATGTACATATTCTAAAACATTTAGTGGTATTGGCATGCACAATCTGTGTGCAGTTTATTGCTGCATTCCACAAGCAGTTCATCTGGTGTGCATACTGGGTCGGTCTGGGCATTCTTTCATCGGTCGGCCTTGGCACAGGCCTTCATACATTCCTTCTGTACTTGGTGAGCCTTGCTTTTTCTGCAGTGTTTGACATTTGATGTATCTTATATTTTCACGACGGCCTCTTTTAGCGTGTTATCCCATTAGCATTTTGTGACATTTTTGCTAATGATGTAAAATTAGTTCTACTATGGTACCAGCACCGCATGCATTGCATATGTACATGCACAAATGCATGCATTTGGTGCATTATAAAATTGAGATCTCACCAAAGAACTAAAAATATAAGAACATGAAAAAGTTTGTTAAATGCCTTCTTATTGAGTGTTTATTTGTAACATTAAATTTTTGCAAATGCTTGACAGTGTGATTATTGTTAATGGAAATGAAAATAGCCAATAACGAAAAATAACAAATTTGTTAACTATAACTAAAACGGAAAATAATGGAAACTGAAATGAAACTAAAACGAGAAAATAGAAAACGATTGAAAACACATTTACGCCCGTCTTCATACATGCCGATTCTACGTCTACACTCTCTGAGATTTCACGAAAGGCACATCTCTAGCGTGACGTTTACGTCGGCGCATCCCTACAGTAATGTTTACATGTGGGTGGGCATGGCCCACACACTGGCTGATTTGTCTGATTTTGGGCTTCTGGGGGAGCAACGTTACAAAATGGGAGATTGCCTGCCTAGGATGCCGATGAACCGCCATGCAGAATATGACGCCGCTGTTTATCCTCGGCGGAGAAATTTGTAAACATACAAACACACTAACAGTAACCGATATATCCACACCTTGCCCTTCGGCAAAAATGTGTGGATAAAAAAGCGAAAAATTCTAAACGAATAGTAAAAATGAAGACCTTCACGACTAAAATACTACGTGCCGATTACGTGAGTAGAACACGCTACTTCCTACAGCTAGCAATGCATTGATGAAGCACACATTATGGTGTTTAGTGAGATCGTCTTGTTCTCGGTAACTAAAACTTAAGTAAAATGAGAAATTATAAAAGAGACAACTGAAACGAATAGTTTACTTTAAAACTAAATAAACTCGAGCTAAAGAATAGCAGGAAAACGAAAATTAAAAGGTAAGGAAAACTAAAACAAAACTGAAACTAAAAAAGGCTGAAACTAAAACTGAATAGTTAATCAAAACCGAATTCACACTGATATTTGACCGTTTTGCCTGTGTTTGTCCAGGGGCCTCACATTGCTGCTGTAACTCTTGCTGCCTTCGAATGTATGTCTGTCGACTTCCCCGAGCCGCCTTATCCTGAGGAGTAAGTCGAAATGTCATATGTGGCTCGTTGGCTGTGCAAGATTACGAAAAACTACTGATGAATTGTCTGAATTTTTATTGGAATATTTAGACCTTAAAGCAATAAGCAATCAATTTTTAGAATTGTTTTGGGACTCTGACACTTTGCCTGTTCTTAATAAGTGAAATAGCAGGGTACATGACACGCACACACTCACCATTTTAATGACAATTTTTTCAGGTGAATGTGGATTAATTGTTTGCTTACCTTGGGTCCTCCATCCGAACCTGTGCATCCTCATCAACCATCGTAGAGGAAAACGTGGTACATGCATGTACTTTTGACCTTTGTTATTACTGCTGGATTCAGCTTGTCAGCTACATAACAAAATTTATCTATGCTATTTGGCAATGCCCACACACTTGTTACCACATCTAGCAGAAAGCATAATGCAACAGTCTGGTGTCAGTCCTTCTGTCCGTCCGTCCTGTTGGCATACTCACCATGACTTACCAGGGGGCCGGAATGTGACGTGGCATGACAATAAGGATGACCGACGTACTTGCTTAACCAGCCTTCTTTTCTGGAGTTACACGGTTGGGCAGGGTACCCTAAAAGAGAGTCTTTGGGGATAATTGGATGCCCTTTGTGTCACCCAAGCATCAGTGTGGAGGCACTGAAGGAACTTTGATGTAGTACCCCTCCCCCCATTACCAATATCCGGACAGTCATAGTTTACTGACAGTCTGAGCTAATATCAGCGACGTGATGGAGACTGCCGATTGCCAATGTTGGTCAGTAACTGTTGTTGTTGTGTATTGTAGCATCATCTGCCCAGACACCGAGGAGCCGTCAATGAGTCTGTGGACAATCATGAGTAAGGTCCGACTGGAAGCGTTTCTGTGGGTTAGTAGTTTCATGGTGGCACTGTCTGTCTCATCATGTCATCATGTGCTCTCATTGGACTTTACTTGTCATGTTTGAATGTTGATTATGATAACAGGGTTGGTCGGAGATCTGGTGTAAGTGGAGCCGTGGCCCTTCCACAGGAGTGCAGCAGTGAATGAGGAATGGATGAAGCCAATGTGTGTGTGTGATCTCCCTGTTTGGGTCAGTCTTTGAGTTTCCTTTGCTGCTTTGATACTGCTGATTGGGGACCTGAAGGGTGTCCGACCTGTAGAAAAACCTGTGCCACTTAGTTCCCCAGATTCTCTTCTGGCTCAGATGGAGGAAGAAGATCGATAGGGAACTGAGTGACCCGCGTTCACTGCATAATAGCCGTTAGTACTAAAGAAGAGTTGTAATTGTTTACGTTTTTAGGTCGACTCCTCCGAGTCGACATGGGTCGAAAAATGTACGTACGTCCGTCCGTCCACAAGAAGTTTCTTTGATTTTCACGAAATTTGGTATGTAGGTAGAGGTCGACGAGTGATGCATGACGGTATGCAGTATGACCCAATCCAAGGTCAAGGTCACGAGCCCTTCAAAGTAGGAAAATCAGGCATTTTCAAAGGCTATCTCCTCCCCCATTTACAATGGGGGTTGGCAAATGACCACTGATTTTTAAATTAGGGGCAGTACCAGATGTTTTATTTTCATCTTATTTTTTGTGTCACGTGACTTTGAAGTTGGCAGTAAGTAGCCATTCACAGAAAAGTTTCTCCCATTTCAATGAAATTTGGTACGTAGGTAGAGGTCGATGACTGATGCACGACAGTATGCAGTATGACCCGATCCAAGGTCAAGGTCAAGGTCACGAGCCCTTGAAAGTCAGAAATTCGGCCAATTTCAAATGCTATCTCCTCCCCCATTTATAATGGGGGCTGGCAAATGACCACGGATTCTTAAATTAGGGCACAATACCTAAAGCTCATCGGGTCCGGATATTTGATTTTTGTCCCAGTTTTTGAGTCACATGACTTTGAAGTTGGCAGTAAGTAGGAATCGACCGTCAGTCCCATATGGGGGTAATTTTTGTGTTGTTTTTGTGTGTTTGAGTTGAAAGTTGGTTACGGAAAGTAAGTAGTCATATCTGACTGCAGTTTCTTACATCACGTTATTCCATCAGCATTTTGTGACATTTTGTACTAATCGCGTAAAAATATAGTTTGATTATGGTAGTGAGAAAATGTATATTGTGTCTACGTTAACACCGATGCCATGCTTTAGTAACCATTCCTCAGTGGTCATCATTGTGTACGGGCGGCTCAAAGGATTCGGTGTATTCTGTGGTTTAAGTCAGCCACTGCCCTACTTTATACTAAAGAACCGTTGCAGTACGCAACAGAAGCAAAATACATCGGCGAGTTAAAAATTGGAATGGAAGGGAAAATGCGTGCAATAAGAGACGATGAATCAAGCTTGTGAGTGGGTTGGAGAAGCAGGAAGGAAAGAAGTAAGTAAAGTAACAGTGGATTTCTTTAGCACTTTGTATAGAAATGCAATCTCTGAAGTGCTTAGGTGTGCCACATGTTAATGAGTTTTACCTGCCACCAGTGCATTTAATCCATAAACAGAATAAGCCATAGCCATGACTTTAATTCCCAGGTCGTCACTGCACTGTGGCTGATACCTGTACCAAATTATACTGCTTGATAACAACTGCATGTGAGAAACTTGTTGCGTGGAAGTGGACCAGCCAGGAGACATTGAATACTGTGACATTACAAACACTGACTGGAAACTGAATACCAAGTATGTAGCAAGTGTCCTTAAACCATATACCATTACGAGTCCATTCCAAGATGACTCAGCCTTCCACTGTCCACGGGACCGTAAAAGGAGCATCAGTGTTCAGGTTGAGTAAATGATATGGGTAAAAGGTAAAGGCTTCCCATACTCGTTACCGAATGTTGGACCCGGAGCTGATCCCGATGTACATGCATTCAGCCCGCAGATGACTTATAAGTTATCCACCCGACAGTAGGCTGACATTACTTTTTGCCATGACTGCAGTTACCTTCCCATCCACAGAGCATTACCACCCCTTGGCCAATACCAAGTTATACTGCTCGGTGACAGAGGCACATAGGTGTGTACAACTTGTCTAAGGTTGTTACGCAGCTTTTGCCTGACTAGGATTTGAACCCACGACCTGTTGATCGCCAGTCCAACGCTGTATCTGTCACGGTACCGTTCCACCAAATAATATAGGGCGATGGTCTATTTGGACAGCAGCAGCTTACAGGTTGATTCACAGCTGAGGTCAGTTTGCTTGGCCTCGGGGTCAGTGGCACCTGGTACTGAGCCCGCATTCATAAAATGAACTGGATGAAGTGTGACAATGTCGGTAAGCATTATCTTGGGTATGATTGTTTTAAGTTATTATTATTAGGCCGCATCGCCTGCACTCTGTGCATAAGGTTGCTACAGCTGTTGCACATCGTGGTCTGTCTGTCTGTAAGTCTGTCTGAATGTCGGTCACATGGATGTGCTGTGCAAATATGGCTGAACGGATAGAGATGCCGTAAAGGGGGGGGGGTGATTTTCGTGGGTCCAAGGAACCATGTATTAGATGTAGGTTCAGATTGGACGACTCCATTTTACAGCCACGAGGGGTGACAAGTCGGCAATGTGGCCTTCTGCCAAATTACTTTGGACACATGTATTGTTATGAAACCCACAAGCATGAAGCCAAAGGTATTATTATCCATCACTGGTAGTAGGTTGCAGTGGCTGTGTTACTGGCAGGGTGCCGGGACGGCTATCGGTGAGCTGCCTCCGTACTTCATGGCACGAGCAGCGCGACTCTCGGGTGACATTGATGAAGAGGAACAGGAAATAGAAGAGTTGATGCAAGAACAGCAGAACGCCGAACACCTGGTCTGTGTCGCTCTCTTTGTTAGCCCAGCTTCTGTTGTTATTTGCTCGTATGAATATGATGAATCCATCAGCGCTAAAATCTCATTAATTTACCACCACCACAACCAACTCCATTTTCCTAGTGAACCTGGGCTCACCGGGTTTTCTTCCTGCAGGGATAAGTGGCACCGGATGCCCTTCTTGTTATCCAAGCATTGAACAAAAAAAAATATAATTAATCCCGGGATTTCTAACCTTCTTCCATGAGTCCAGGCACCAACAGATTATTCACAATGTCCGGCAGACTGTTTCAGGACACCGCTGTTAACGCTGCATAATATATAACGATGGGAAACTGTATTTCTGTGAACATTAAAACATTCAGTGTGATTTTACACACATACAAACCATTTTACTGGCCCTTTTAAAGTAATTCTTAATGTGCCGGTTGGCCAACTGATTTTCTTTTATGCTTGTTCTGTATCTCTCGTCACAAACCAAAATTCTATGAATCCTTGAACACTGTTCCACAATGTATTTCTTGGACGTTGCCTTTGTTTTTCTACCTCCATCATTGTACAGCGTTTGATCCAATCAGCATCATTTGTACATTCCACGTGTCTGGAACATCTCGCTTAATTGACTGCATGCTTGAGTCCTAACGTACTCTAAGCTGTGCACTTTTTACTTTTCTTTCTGTGATGTGACGTCCACTACTAAGTGCATTTTGAAGTCCATTTATTAACAACTGAAGGTATTTGAGTAATCAGTTAAGAAAGTCCTAATTGATAGCACAAACAGCAGTAGAATTGATAATTGTTTAATTTATTGTTTAATCTTTGGTGTAGTGCAGCCACTGTGTAAGATATCTGAATGTTTTCTTAGGGTCTGCTTGACAGAGGCAAGATCTTTGTTCATAATTTGGTTCAAAAAGTTGGATTCTTTGGTATTCTGCTCTGTGCCTCAGTAAGTCTGTGAGATTATTTTCCTTACGCATTATGTGTGAGTTGATTTGCTACATTTTTAGCGAATGTGAACTCATGTTCTTCACGTTTGCTATATGCTATCGACTGTCTGTCGTCTGTCTGTCAGTACGTGCACCCTACTTAGCCGGTTGAAATTTTTGTCAATATTTTTACACCATTTGGTACCTTGGCCATTCGTTAACATTCGTGGAAAATTTTACGGAGATCGTCCTAGGGGAAGCCTCCATCAGTGGGTTTAAATGCAAGAGGGGTAGCCAAATATAGCGATTTTCGACCTATCGAAGGCTGTATCTCGGAAACAGTGCAAGATAGGAGATAAGTTAGTATTAATCGCGAATTGGAAGCTGTATATGAGATTTTGATTGGTACCAAATGACCTTGAATGACCTTGAACGTCGAAATAGCTTTTATTTTGCATTATTTCACCGAATTTGGTAGCTTCTGGGGCACATTGTGTAAAAGTGGTTGAAGATATACCTAAACTTTCTGTGACGGAAATGTAGCCGAAAGGATCTAGTTTGTTTGCGATATATCACTTACGATAATAAGATACACATGATATCGACAGTTTAGATTCATAGGGGAGTAGCTTGAATTTTTATCAGTATTCGATTACTTACTGCTGTTTGTTCAATATGACCGAGGGCAGTTGAACACCAGCTGCATGAAGCTGGTTCTTAAATGTCCTGCTATCATTGACATAGAATGTCTGTGTCATTGCATGTTATTCGTCAATGAGCTTACTGCAAGCCAACGAGGTATAAATATTCTATAACTGCAAGCTCGAAATTCTGTACCAGATTTATAAATTCAAGACTTAATGCGCAGTACTTGGCTAGCTATCTTTTATTTTCCTGAACGAAGTAGGTTCTCTTCTGTGGTATTTTGAAGTACATGTATGCGATATTGTCGTAAAAACCAAGGGAGCGCTTTATAAATCTACTCATCATCATCATCATCATCATCATCATCAAAAACGGTTCACGTTCGCTATCTCATCTTCTGATGAGTTGCTTGTTTTTTTAAATGCTAGTTCAGTTTGTACGTGATGAATTTGCACATCTGCTGTTCCTGTCTTTGATGCTTTGACTTTATTAGTCGGGCATCCTTCGTGTAGAAAATACTTCTCTGGCGAGCTCAAAATGTTTTACGGGAGACTGAATGGACAGCCAGCTGATCAAGGTAGTCTTGGTCAGCTGTTCATGTGTCTGCTCGGCCTACGGTTCATGCTGAGTTATTTGGTCGATGTGGCTTGTTCCAAGCTTTTTCCAACATATTGGACCCCGCAGGGACCCGTGTCTCTTGAAGCCTCTCTCACCACCTCTCACCTGGGCGCCTGCAGCATGTACCTGCCTCCTACTTTTCATTACTGGCTCACCCGGGTTGTCCTGGATAAAATGCTGTTAATAATAATCATCTTTATTCACCAAGATGGTAGAGTGAGACAACGAAATACGTTCTGTGGAACATGGTATCTGCCTCATAGCCGAGTTCACAAGCCGGAGATCAATGCACATGTGAGATGACTCGGGCCGTCAGCGCCGCTCAGAAGTTACGTAATATCGACGGCAAATGCCGTACTGCAGCACCTCACACACGTAACCAGGGACTAATCGCCAACCTGAGTAATCGACTCTGCCCAGCCCAGCATGGTCTGTGACGTGATGTGACTGATGTC
>Ga0209780_1001190_pt1 | contig 16620 bp, 11 predicted proteins | sample WorMetexBAHAMAS2_FD_187384 | JGI IMG/M metagenome (GOLD analysis project Ga0209780, IMG submission 187384) | Marine gutless worms symbiont microbial communities from Max Planck institute for Marine Microbiology, Germany - Inanidrilus exumae... | ecosystem: Host-associated > Annelida > Digestive...
ATCGTCTAATTTGTTAAACGAAGTAGGTTTGTCTCTTTTTCGGTATTTTGAAGTAGGCCTACGTGTGTGCGATATCGTCGTTAAAAAGTTCACGTTCGCTATCTCATCTCCTGATGAGTTCTTGTACGTGATGCATGATTTTGTTAGATACAGAGTTACTGAAACGGACTAGATGTGTAGCAACTACATCCGTTGTACACTTTGCGTTGTTGATATGACTTGAGTTTACTTACTTATTTTCATGTGGAAAGAGATTGTTGTTTGGAAAGGTCAAGGTCATTTGTATTTTGATGAAGTATTTATTTTGATTTTTTTGTGAAAATGAGTGCTGATGCGATAGACGTTTCGTTCGTACCAGTAAAAACGAGCACCGAGATCAACCAGACGCTACATCCCGTGTATAATGTACTTGCCACCGCTACACTGAGGCTAGCGTCCACCACCGAAGCTAATCCGGCCGTTCAGTATAAACGATCTCATGTTCTGTTCTATAGTTTCATTTCTGTTGGCACTGTGGCGATTATAGTGCTTGTGGCATTCGTGGTACGTATAGTAAAACAACTATTAATGCTCGTATTGCTGTAGATTGCATTCATTGTGTAAATCTCGAGATGACTTGAAGGACCCCAAGGCCGGGGTCTGCCTAAAAATCGAAATCCACAAAATCTGCGAAATTCAGCTGCTTAATTATCGCAATCCACCGACGAAATACGAAATCCACTGCCTAAAAATCGAAATCCAATCAAATGCGACGTCAGCTAAATGTCAAAATCCATAAAGTGAACGAAATCCACCTGTCTAAACAGAAATCAACAACACTTAGGCCTATACGAAATTCACTGTCTAAAAGTCGAGTTATTGTTACCCATCCCTGGAAGCCGACGTTTTGCAGCTTACTAACGATAGGAAACGATGCTATTAGCTTAGAAACGATTTAATTTTCAACCGGTATCGCAATACATAGCTGATATCACAGTCTATAAGTAGACTGTGACTGTAAGTCTATCAGACCGCAGCAAAGATTGTACTTTGTGTGGGTACCAAAAGTCGAAATCAACAGGACTGATTTATGGCATATGATGAGTAAAAGTCGAAGCGTAGATGTGATTTTATGCAATTCTCTAGGCGAGTTCGTGACATAAATGTGATGACTGTCATTAGGTAAGTTAGTTGTTTAAATTGATTGATGTTTCAGGTTTTGTACTTTGCCATTGTTAGCTATGTCATTTAACCTAGGCCAAGATATTAGATTTGTAATTCATGCCATTGTTTTCCAAGAGTTTTTAGCCTACCTTTTTACGAACTTGATGAAACAATGAAGAACTAGAAGGGCGTTCAATAGAGCACATATACCGCCCCCACTGACTTTGATTTTTGACCTTGAAATCTAACACACGTGTAGAGACAGATGACAGACAGGCTTATACTAACGCATTTATTAATTGCTACAGAAAAAAAGGCAGACACATTATAGGCCTACTGGTACGTGGACTGCCAATGTGAATTTCGTACAGTTTGTGGATTTCATGTATTTTGATATTTAGCCGATGTTGCCTTTGACTGGATTTCGTGGACTTTGTGGATTTCGATTTCTGGGCAGTGGATTTCGTATTTAGTCGGCGGATTTTGATATTTAGGCAGTTGGATTTTGTAGAGTTTGTGGATTTTGTGGATATCGATTTTTAGGCAGACCACAAGGCCGAGGCCAGACTTAACGGTGGCAACTGTCAGGTGTAGTGCATTGAACATGTTTTCCCCATGGACACACTTGTTCTTGGTAGTACTCATCAACAACCCAGGTTCTTGAGGTCCTGGGTTGTTGATGGCTTTCCAACCCACAAACTTGGGTTTGTAAAAAAACCCATGTGAATTTGGATTCCTTACTAGTCACTAGCAAAATGTGACACTTTTTCTCTAATTTTTGCACAAATATCATCAGTAATTTTTGTTAATACTGTATATGTAACTGTGTTAATGTGGCAGTTATTGGGGATATTGACAAATCCACCATATTGTGAGTGTCAGCGAGTTCACAGCAACAATGACAGCAACATGCATGCTAATGCATGTGACAGATTTTATTGTATGCCTACTGCAAGCTATGTCACAAGTCAAGTTATAATGGCTGGCGATGCAGCAGCAGCAGCACAAGTCTGTGCATGGTCATTCAGAACCCCACAGATGTGCTCTCCCCAGGCATCCACTCATCCATCCTAGTGACCTACTAATGGTCCATGCCATATGCGGCACACACAGTGAGCGTCGCTGACAGATAGCCATCATGCTGACTGTTGACTTTGGGTGTGTGGCATGACCCGCATATAAGCCGACCCCCACAACTTGAACGTCAAAATTGGGCCAAAAATTGTCGGCTTATACGTGAGTATATACGGTAATTGCCTCGTTTTCGATTGACCTAGTTACTAATGAGATCAAGCATGACTAGACCTAATTGTGAACGTTTTATGCTGTGCAAAATATAAAATATATGAAACTGTGTTAATGTGACAGTTTTTTCTGTAGCACTGAATCATTAAAATAATTTATGTCTGATCTGTAAAAAGCTACCTATTTTGTTTAAATTTCGGTGTAATTGTTACTTTTTTGTAGGTATTTTGCATACTAAGGCGCAACAAGTAAGTTTGACGATTAGTTGCATTTTCCTACTTTTGACTGTTAAATATTGGATTGACACTACTATATAGCGCAATCATTAATCGATATGTATGGTATCGGACTGTGTTCTGTTTATCTGTTACTAAGTTACTAAAGACAGTTGTAGATGACAGGCTATCAAAGTTAGGTGTGTTGTGTTTATTATGACCGCGATATACTTGTGATCACATGTTGTTTGTCTTGAGTGTAGCATGACATCTTGTGAAGACAATAGTTACAACTTTTTAAATTTTGTATGCATAGATTACCGCCTGGGTGTTGGCATCAGAGCTGGCACTGGCAGCTGGAAAGCCGACATTAAGGGTGCAGATCTCTTCCATCTGGAGTCTGTGGATGGAGCAAGAAAGGAAGAGATCCAATAGATGATTTTCCATGTTTGAGATCGGTGCTTTGAGTTCTGTTCAGTTCTTTGACACTTGGCTTGGTGACAGGAAAGGCATCTGACATTACTGGTTATAAAGATTCTCTTATGGAATGTGTAGGAAGAGTGACAATGGGGAAGTTGGTTAACTTAATTTTACCTGGAAAACCTGTCAAAATGTTGGTGATGATGGGACCTGATCCAGCCAGGAGTATATCTGCAGGTGGCCAGCCAAACAGAGATTGAAAACTAACATTTTTAGACTGATGTCACACCTAATATTTTGTTATGCAACTTTGTCGTGCACTTTTATCGTGGGTCACAATTGCAAGTGTGACATAGTTTGTCAAGCCAAGTTTTAGTGCTCACACAACTGCTTTTCCGGACAGAGCAGTGCTTTATTCTATGCAGCTTTGTCGCGATAATGCTGTGAACGCTGATTGTTCATTTCTTGTTTACGCGACAAAGTTGCAGTGTGCGAAATGCACGTTGCATACTGCAACTTTGTTGAGACAAAAGTTATAAGACAAAATGCAGGTGTGACATCGGTTCCAGATGGTAATGTAACAGTGTCTTTGCTATAGACCTGCAATCACTAATTTGAGCTGCTTAGCACTTTGTAATATTTCGTCATTGGCATGTTTAGACATAACAGGAACAGACATCATCTGATGCCAATGTATAACTTTGATGTTGGTGAAGAAGATGCTCGCTGGGAAGCAGATTTGTTGGAAGACGAGAGAGAACAGCAGATGGCACTGAATGTATGTTGTAATGAACTTACACAAGGCTAGATTTTATTTTTTTAAACAAACAGTATACTGGAATTGCTTATTTTTTCCAATTTTGTTGGCCTTTTTGTGTTACTGTATAAGAATGTGCATTGTATGTTCAGATTTAAACATTTTTCAAGTTCGTACATTACACTATATTTTGCAAGTATATATGCCTCATCACCTTTTGTTGATGTGAAGTGCTTATGTCTGATAGAAGTTTACTGTGCATATATCTGCATGATGCCAGTGTGTTTGGTATCAGTCAGGATATGATCATGTTAGTGGCCAGATGTACCTATGTCTTGAAGCCATGTGTGGGCCATAGGGTTTGTAAGAATAGTCCTGGTGCATTTCCAGGCCAGATATTGTACAGGGCGACCAAATCTTGCTTTAGTTTTTGTGTTAGTTTTGTGTGTAGTACCTTTATTATTTACTGCTGCGTGTATGGTTTTGTTGTGTTAGGTTTAGGTTCTTTACTACCAAGCTAAGGGGGACTGGGTAGAATGTCTACAAAAATTAACTGTTTTTGTCGTGTGAGATGTCAAGTATATCCTGAAGCAGGATAAGTGCCGGAGATGACCAATTACCTGCTTCCTGCCATTGTATATTACTGTTTATATCTGGCCAGTCTTTTGTGCATCATCAAGACAGGGTAATGAAAGAGGAGCACTGGCATATTACATTATGCTATATTAAGTCAGCGTAAGCTAGTGACAGTGAGGGTTGTTGAAATGGATAGCATTGCCTTCACCATAAGTCTTGCCATCTTTCATTGCATAAGCAGATACAGTCCATAATGTTGGAGGGTGCCAACCCCTCCCCTCTGCCCAATTTTCCTCTTTCATCTTCATTCCTATTCCTTTCCCCTATACTACTGGGTATGTGGGAGTACTCTCCAGTGTATCCAGGCAGAGCTTGGCTGCCAAATAGCCTATTGTGTTTGGGACTTCCAAACAGTCTGATTTTACTGAATATTTGACAGATACTTTCAAGTTTTGTTCTTTCTGTTGTTTCCCAATCTCAACCCTGAATCTACATGTATTCTCCTGCCCCTGTCTTCCTTCCCATCCCAGGCTGTTGCTCCAGACATCCACCTAGAGAGCTGTGGAAGTGCTGTAAGCTCCACAGTGGGTCTTGGCAGAGCCTGGCTGCAAAATGGCTGTTTGTGTGTGAGACTGCCAAGAAATAAGATTTTACTGAATGTTTGGCATACATGCTAGGTATTATCTACTCTTTCCTTTTTTATATCCTGCCCTTACTCTATCGTTCCACCCTTCTCTTGCTTTCCTTCTGTGTCCTTACTCCTGAAATCCAGCTATAGAGTGTGTGGAGTGCTGTAAGGTCTGGGCTGATCCCAGCTGTCAAATGACTTTTTGTGGTTGAGACTGCCAAAAAGTCAGGTTTTGCTGTGTTTGATAGACATTGGCAATTTTCACTGTATATATTTACAGTGCACCTGTCAGTATAGTAATGTATTAGAAAGGACCAACTTTTGCACGTTGGTCGGCCATTGCTGCCTTTGCCACCTTAAATCTGCATATGTTTCACTAGCAAAATAGTTACAATGTGTGCTGTGTAGTGTGTTACCCTTTACATCAAAAAGTCATGCTCGTCAAATGAGTCTTGTTACCTTCTCCACCGAAGTTGATGGGAGGTTGTTTTCACTGGCATCGGTAGATATAGGTATATATGTCTGTGAACAACTTCCTGGTGCCAATTCAAGTCCGATTGTCACCAAACTTGGTCAGTCATACCCCTGGCCACAGGGGACGAGGTGATTCAATTTCGGAAGGTCATGGTCATTGGGGAGGTATGCGCTCTACTACCCTTCTAGTTTTTGTAGGTTTCAATTTATTTTTTGTTATTGTGTGTTTTTGCAGCAGAACTTTGCATTGCCAGGTCATCAGAAACTGAAGTTTCACTCACATGCACTTGACATATGATGGTGAAAATTCACTGTGTTGTACAGATGTGTGTCCCTACATTCCTGATCCACGCGCTGTCTGTATCTCTTGCTGACATTCCTTGTTTGTTCTAGTCAGTGTTTCTTTAGTTTTTGAATATTAGATTATGTATCTGTGTACAATGTTTTTTGTGATGTGGTCAGCAAGACTTTTCTTGTTTCTGTAGGCTATCCATTGTATATTTGCATCGACCAATTAAGCTATTTATGCATGCTTGTATTTGTAATTTTACGTTTGCAGTGTCATATTAATTTATTGCTGCTTTGTTTTTATTCACCTGTGCAGAAAAATAAGCAGAGGACAATAAAATAAGCAGTGAATTGTCCTCGATAACTTCAGTGCATAATGTCTCATTGCTGCATTGGTAAGATATTTGGTTTTCAGACCATCTAATGACATTCTACCACATTTTCTTTGACAGTACTCTTCTTTTTGAACAACTTCGTTTCGTTTGACAATTTATATTTTCTGAAGTGACATTAATATACGAATTAACAAAATAATGTTGATTAATTCCACTTTTGATGTTAGAAGTTAGTGTTACTTATTCATGTTGTTCTCAGTGACAGAGTGCAGTTTTGTAGTACTGTAGAATTCCTATGGTTCTCTTGTTTGATCTGTGTATGTTTATAGGGTAGTCCAAAAACCAGCCTTATCGCTTTGAGTCGATAAAATTGAAATTAAACATATCTCCACCAGTTATGAAGATATGAAAGGCAATGCAAACTGTAGGAAATGTGGTGGATTGGGGTAGTTAGGGTCACTTAAGGTCACTGGAAATAGCACAATTCGATAAAGCACATACGACTTCTTATTAGCCTTCTACAATAACTATGTCTCTGTGTCGTACATCATTTCTGACATGTAGTGATTGTTTTTGGTGCCCCTATTGGGGGTGACCCCCACTCAAATTGTACAAGTTTTTTTGGCACCAGTAAACTATAGAGAACTCGTGGGCTGTGATGTAGCATTGTTTGCATGATGCTGATGGACAGACAGATGGATACAGGCCAGGGATGGGCACGAGACGTTAAAGCCCGAGACGAGACCGAGAAAGACGTTCAAATTTCGAGACGAGACGTTTGTAGGTCACGAGATGTAACCGAGACATTACAATAGGCGTAGGCCTACACGTTATAATGATTACAGTCGTAACCTTATTTTCACGTCCATTAATAATAATAACCCGAAACTTCTGTCAGTAAGTAATACATTGACCTATTCTTTTTTGTGTTAACACTGCCATAATAGCAACTGCCCATTTGGCTCATTTTACTAATGTGGCTCGCAAAATTTGGGCAAAATAATGTCTTGGGCATGAGACGCAAATAACCGAGACCGAGGCGTCAGCCCCCCGAGACGAGACCGAAATCTTGTAAATTTTTGTCGAGACAAGACCGAGACGAGACGTTGGTGCGTCTCGAGACCAAGACGTCGAGACCGAGACCACATCCCTGGGCGGCTGTGTCATGGCATATACACACTAGTCACATGGTAAAAACTGTGAACAAGACCAGTAGTATGATCTTTTAAGTTGTTATCTGTTTGTATTAAGTGAGCACCTAAGTGCTAGGGACACAGTAATCAGCTTAATCATAAACAGTTTTCGTAATGGTTTAGAATGGTTGGTAAAATTCATCTATGTCGCCGATCAATTGCTTTATCAGTTGTTTTGATATTGACTGATTCATTTGCAGCAGACCATCAGAACGTCTTTGACTTGCTTAACGTTGCAAATGTGATGTTTGAAATTCACATCACACATTGTAATTATTTCCAGTTTTTTTACTCAGCAGTTGCTGCATTATGTACGATGCATGCTTTTCCGGGCTTTCCGTTCTAACAATAATAAGAAAGTCACAGCTGCTAAAAACAAGTCTGGTTGTTTCGACCACCCTGTGAAGTTTCGTCTGTCTAGATCCTAGTCATTTTAGTAGTTTTTTATGTTAATTATTGCAGCATTCATGGACAACAACATCATTAGTTGGTCATAGTTTTATGTGCTGAGTTTTTTGGTCATATTTAGTGCAAGTGACGTATATTTTTTATTTGATGTCAGCATCATTGTATCTCGTCGTCATAGGTAGCTGTAAATACTGAGTTCCAGTATGTGACTGAGTTTCTTCGTCTGCTGTTTGGTGGATGCCTGTCTCCTATGTGTAATGATGTCGGAAAAGTAACTGCAGCACCTCAACGAGTCTTTGGTATACTGGCGCTATACAAACTAGATTATTATTATTATTATTAAATCCTTAGTTAATGTGCCAGCATCGGACGTGAAGTACTGTGGTTTTTGTATTTCGGTGCTGCTGCTGATGCTGTATTTACTGCAGCTTGTATATGTTGTCATCTCCCTCAGTAATGTTATTATTTGACATGCGGCATTTTTATTAGGTCGACTCTTCTGAGTCGACCTAATAAAGTGGGTCTCAAATGTCCATCCGTCCACAAATAGTTTCTTCGATTTCAATGACATTTGGGATGTAGGGATTAGGTAGATGTCGATGTGTGATGCACGACAATATGCATTATGACCCGATTCAAGGTCCAGGTCACGAGCCCTTGAAAGTTGAAATCCTTCCATTTTCAAAAGCTATCTCCTCCGCCATTTACAATGGGAGCTGGCAACTGACCACAGATTCTTAAAGTAGGGCACAATATCTAATTTTGTTCGGGCCAGATTTTTGATATTTGTCCTAGTTTTTGTGTCACGTGATTTGAACTTGGCAGAAACGTCAGTTGCGACGAGTCGACCGTCAGTTCCGCACGGGGCTAATTTATTGTTTGTGTATTCCTTCCTGTATGTCAACTGTTGTCCACTTTTGACATACCCCTCCCTTTTCCTCCCACATGGAAATCTTTTGTGTATGATCTCTTACATATTATTTGCAGTTGTGAGGTATGTGATCTGATATCTTGGTTACTTACTGGTGTTTCTTTCGCGTTTACATTATTAGTGTGTACATACGATAGTATTTATACGTGTTCCGGCAAGACTTTTATTGCTTTTATTGTTTCCATTGTATTTTTTACGTGAACCAGTTGTGGTATTTATTTAGCCATTTATATTGTTGTGGCAGCTTGATGTCTATAATAATAATAATAACAATATAATACCACAATACACATAATACTTGTCTTATACTAGCGTCGATGAACGACTGCGATTACTCAACTTGGGGACTTTCCCATAAAGCTTACTTATTATTCCCTGTACAAAAGCAAACCTCCAAAACTTTCATGAAATCTAAACACAGGCTTTTCTAAATAAACGACACACAGGTAAACTTGAAAGCATTTCCTAGCCTAATCGGTCTGTGGAGGTAGAACTTCTGACGCTTTCATGCATTTTCCATCTTTATTCAGCTGGACTCCTTTTCTGGTGTTACTCCAGGTGGCATTGTGTCCCTTTGGGGATAATTAAAACCGGTTTTGCAGGCAGGTTGTCCTTCCTGTTGCCAAATCAACTGTGCTAAAGCACTGGAGAGAACACTCTTAATTATGTATGTATATGCTTGGTGCATCTTTAAGCACAATCTATAGCTTAAAGTGTGTGATAAATATTAAAAATTAATTTTGTTTTCATATTGTGCATTTGTTTTATGCTGCTGCTAATGAACTGCAGAAATACTGTTGTTTTGCTGACATTCTTTTGAGTATTATTTACATTTATGACTTAAAACATTTTATAATCCATTGACAAAAAAATCAGTCAGTAGATGATTGTCTTTTTATTTAATTTTATTTTTTACTTCTATAACTAAAACCACCTTTTTGCTGTAGTTGGTTTCAGGCTGTCAGTTGCCAAAATGTTACTTCATGTAGGAACACTTTAATAAATAACTGCAGTGCATACAGCAGCAATGTTGCCATGGTGATGTTATCGCAGTGACATATTGTGTGATTCCGCTGTCCATCCCATAGTTTGTTGTCTGATTTTTCGTCAAATTTTTCATGGTACCACTGCTTATATAGTGCTTAAAGATGTGTGGTACAAATATAATTTCCAGCTTCATTGTCTAGTAGACTTTATTTACAGTGCATTAGTGTTGTAATTAACTAGTGCTTGAGTACTGATGTGTCGCATCTCCAGTGACTGGTAATTCACCTCCGTCCCTGTACAGTTTGTCTACTCCATGTCATTTATCTGATACTGTCTGTGAACACAGTGATGCTTCATATGAAGCGGTTATAGCTGTACCTGTCTATCACCAGATGCATACAGCTGCATTTGCAGAATCTCTGTTGATCACGTATGGAAGTGGGCACTAACTGGTGTCCGCTGTGGAACATTGTTATACATTTATACATTCCCATTCAACAACTGCATTCTTCCATCATCTATTATTCTGTTAGGCATTCACGACACTCATCTTCCATTCACTGAAAATTTGCTTTGTATCTATACATATTTAGGTGCCGTTTACATCTGGCGTGTTTCTGTACGTTAGTGTTAGTTTTTGAGTAGATGCTACACTTGGTGACATTCTGTTTTCGGTAAACAATGTGCACTGCAGGTCATGTCTTATTAGTGCCAACGTTGTATCACTATGATTGCTGACAATGACTGATGTCTTTGTGAAATAGAGACCTGCACAGAAAAAATGTGGGGTACTCTTGCGGGTATTCGCAGGGAAAACCATGGTATAGGAATAATTTATGTGGGTAAACCACTGGAAAGGAGGTCTCAGCACTGGGGTCCAGAGTAGGCTGAATACCTGCCCGCAAAGAAGGAATGAACGAACGAACGAACCACGGGAAGGGAACGAGAATGGCGGGAAATCCACAGAATCAGTTGCTGTTCTTGTGAGAATACTGCAATAAAAATCATAGTTCACATTATAGGACGTATTTTGCCCACTTTTACACAGGAATCCCGTGCAGGACTGCCAAACTCAGCTGTTCGAAAAAACAGTTTGCTATTTCTGCATAGCGTGTAGAGGATCAATTATGCTTATTACGTAAGACAGTAACGGTGTTCTGAATTTGAATTTTGAACTACATCCGTGACGTGTTGAGGGGTGAGTGCGGAAATGGGAATACTTTTGTTAGGGTGAATGTGGGTGAGGGAATTCATTTGCACCTGTGGGGTGGAAGAGAGAACAGGTTTCGTTTCCCATGCGGGTCTGTAGTGTGAAATGATTCAGTCATACTGGAAGATTAAGATGTTAAACCTGTTGTTGAAAACTTGTGCTGCTAGCAGGTACTGTGGTTACATGGCACAGACCCTGTAAAAGTATCAGCAGCATGTGAATCATTCCGCTAAATAACATTTACTGCACTGCAGCAATAAGTGGCGTTATTGTATACAATTGTGTTGTCATCATCGATGCATCTCTATACAAATTTTCATAGCGACTGTTTCTCGCAGTGCTGTACTTGATCATCATCTTATTACCGAACGTTTTTCACAACTTGTCGAATTTTAGAACAATGTGTACTGAATGCAGTAACAAATTTCTAGTCATCTGTCGTTTGGTATTTAATTTTGCCAGTTTAATGAAGTTGTTAGATTTACAAGAAATGTTATGACGCTAATTTGCGTTTTGTATTGTATGATCATAATGCACCTTAAAAGTGCGATTGGACCTGAACTATGTTGAAAGTGCCATTAACCCCCAACCAAGCAACCATCCTTATGAAAACCTTCATTTCACCATGAAAATATGGTAGTTTGATAAATAAATAAAAGTATAATGCCTTATTATAATACAATGACTTCAGTTCTTTAGCACTTCTCGGCATCTGAATTGCACGTGGCATGTGTAAAATTATGCTCCTGCAATCTTAAAATTTTTTCCTTGTAGACATTTTTGGGGGAGACACAATCTACCGGTAGTAAACACCGGAAATTGGCTGGATAAAGAAAAACCTGAAAACGCAGCATTAGCAATGTAGTACTGTTGTTATATAATGTAGTACATTATATATACTGACTGACATATATGTACAATGACAAAGTAATGACAAGACTGAAGAAAACTGCAGAAGACAGCTGACTGGCTGGAAAGCTGTATATCGAGAAACCACCCACCAAACACTGGCTTCTGATTAATTGGCCATTTTCCATAGTGTAGCTGGCATGGTCTCCCAAAGGTCGTCCATGGAAAAACTGAAGTATCTTACTCCAAAGAATTAATCCCTATTAAATTGTAATATGTACAATATATTTCTACCTTAAAGGCGCAATATGTGTTGAAAGTGCCCTTAAACCCGAAGTTCCCAACCAACCAACCCATGGAATCTCTTTGGGAAACGTCAGAGCGCGGTTTTCTTATATGCTGGAATGCCCTACTGATGCCTACCCAACAGTGTTGGGGGTTCCAGACAGATTTCTAACGAGAGAACAAATACAGAAGCAGAAATGTGGCAGTATTTTGTGTCTATGTTGATCAACAAAGTGAAGCGTGATCTAGTAACAGCGTGAAATTGTCACACATATCGTCTAGAAAATTATGAAGAAATTATGGATATTAGCCGTCAACAAGATGCACACACGTGCAGAAACTGTTTACTCTTGCAGACCTGCAGGTATTTGCTAGAACTACGTGAAGGCGACGCCTGCACTCATTTCATATGAGTATTTTACATTGGTTTTAAAAATGATTAGATCAACGACAAGCTAACAGTGTCTAACAAAGTAGTTCAACACTGTATGCAGCGGAGTTTGACGAAATATCAATAAAATCAACAGTAGCAGTATGGATGAATTTCATGAACTGCCATTCCAAAGTACCACAGTCAACCTGCACAAACATGGAATTACGAATAAGGAGCATCAACAGACAGAAATTATCAATAGATTTCAATGCAACAAACTACAGCAGATAACGAATGAGTTATTCACAAAAGACCAAATTTGTACTTTGTCAGTCACAGAGTTTATCACAATAATACACAATTATTTTAACTAGTTCATAACTTACAAAACGTTACTTTACAATAGGAACTTGAATAAGAAACACGTTAATATGTTGGTGTATTTTCCAAAATGCCACAAAACGTGGCGAGCAGACAACTGAGCAGTTTTAATACTGGTCAGGTTATGACGATACGTCCAGCGGACTGGCAGCGGTGTAGCAGTGCTTCAAGAGGTCCAAGTTGTTTTTGGACAATTCAAAAACTGGAGTTCAGCAGTATGGTCACGGCCATAGACAAAGTATAAAGCAATAAAGCAGTAGCAATAGCCCAATTGGGTCATTAGTTTCACTCGAGGTCTTGAGGAATGCTCGTAAATCCAATATTGCAGTGCCAACATTCATTCTAACCAGTCACACCTTGTTTCCATTCCCTGTACGACAAAATGTCGGGTGTACGTAACATAAAACGAAATGTAAATTACATAACAAGGAGTGAAGCAAACAATATGGCAATGTAGTATAATGTACCTACCTATTGTCAATTCAGACTGGATTACCAGTCCGTTTAGAAGTGCCAGTGGCTGGATCGTAGTTTGCTAACGTCCTCTCAATTTCAATGTAACGTTGACAGAATGCCTTTAGCAGCACACGCAAACAACAAAAATGTGCCAGTCAATAGTGAGATTTCCACTGTTATACCTGTCATAATTTGAATGAACAGGAATAGACCTAGCAGATATCTATGATTTCATCACAAGGAAATATTACTAGTATTTGGTCTTGGTAGATCTAGGATTCTTATAGGTATAATTTTCATTAGTGGGTGAAGTTTTTGTAACCGTTTCATAATTGATACATATTAATTTATTAATTGTCTGTTTGGAATTAGTCAGCATATTGTATTTATTCACATTTAACGTCATCAGAGTTATCGGTTCAGCCGGCGCAATATTATGTTATTTTTATTATAATTGGTGTAATTAAAAGAAGTAATATCTGCGTCCACAGGTCTGCGCTCCGCGCGCCGTCTATTTACGCTGTTGCAAATGGGTGGCGATCGAGCTCCGTCGGGAATTCGCAACTAGCGGGCGGCATGCGCAACGGGCCGCCGAGCGCCACAGACGCGACAAGTAACCGAGCGCCGAGGTTGCACCGCTAGATAGTACTATATCTATGGTACATTTCCTGTTAATGAAAATGGTACAACGTACCAAGCGTTTGGCAATAGCAATTACCAACGGTAGAAAACAGAGCAGCACATACGTCCAGTTTATCCACCAGCAGTAGCTCCATTTTCCGTGTGAACTTAAGTTAGACAGTTTCAGTTTCCACTCCACTTGTTCCAGGAAGAACATTTGGAAATAAGAGGCACAGGCTTTTTACAGGCGGCATGGCCTTCCTGTAAATCCTGTTACCCAACAAACGGTGTCAAAGCACTGAAGGGACTCAATGCACTGAACCCAATCATGATGAGTCATCCACTGGTCTCATCCGTTCTTGAACCACCGCCAGACTCCTGAAGCAAGGGGAGTTGTTTCCTTTACGCCGGCTTTCCAACGCCAGTTCCAGCATATACAGTACGAGCGGTGCAACCTCCCGCCTATGGCGCTCGGTCCGTCGCGCCTGCCGCCCGCTAGTTGCGAATTCCCCAACAGTGCTCGCCACCTACTTGCAGCCGCGTAAGTCGGCGGAGCGCGAGCCTGCGAGCGCGAGCGGCGCTTGCTAACGGGCCCATGACCATCTGTAGGGTATACGGATGTGGTCCAAGTCTCCGCTCAAAACTGTGGCCGTGCATAAGGAACATAGAAACAGACAGACTGACAGAGAGATTGAGATTTTACCGTGCCACGCTATGCTAGCGCTATATATGCTGTTGTCATGTGTCCGTCCTTCTGTCGGGTTGTCACACGCCGGTATTGTATGAAAACGGTTAAACATAGGATCACGATCAGTGACCCTAACTGCCCCCAAACCACATTTTGTATCACGTGTCAATTATCTTTGGAGTGAGTGGAGTTAGAGAATTCAAATTTGATAGGTAGGTTGACAGTAGCAAGTGCTAGCCCAAGGATAGCAAACCATCCCCGAAAGGGGAATGGTTAGGTCATGTGAATCTTTTAAATTTTGGTGGGCACCAACCATATCTCTGGAACGGCTGATCGTCTCAGCTGTTGTCAATTTAGTTGGATGGTCAGTGTAGTAAACTGGTGACCGTTTATCGCACTGACCGTCGACATCTGTGTACAGCACGGTGGGCGTGAGGCACTGCGTTGTGCGGGTCTGTCAGCGGTAGCGGAGACTTGTATATATAAGATCATAAAATAATGCTGAAACTTACTGTAACGTTTAAGTTGGGCGCTTCAGTATTGTGGAACATGGCTCTGCAATGCACAAGAACAACATAGCTATCAGACGTCACAAAACATCTGCCGTCAGTTAACTTACATCATAATCGCATGAAAAAAGAAATGCCATGTTGAAGAACAACACAGTAACTAAACAAATTACTATGCGTGACACTGAATATAAATATAAGCAGATTTTTATTCTAAATTATCTTACTATAGGGTGACTGTGACGTAATTTCTTCATTCCTACCTATGCCGGCTGATCTGGCCGCCATGAAGTAGGGCAAAGAAATGTAAACATTTTTCAGCATTTACAGTCAGATAACTGATCTGGTGCTATCAGTAAGCTTTTCTTAAACCTAGTGATTCAATTTAATTTAAATAACATGACAAATCTTCACCAGTTAACTTCACACAGTAGACATAATGCCCTACAACATGGAGATCATATCATGAGTTTATGACCACAGATTATTCTGATGTCACTTCACCCTATGTATTAAGTTGTAAATTACCTGTAAATATACATCCACTGGAAAAGAAAAACGGCAGCATAAATATAATAAAAAATTACACTAAAACCAAAAGAACTAACTTGGCTTTGTTGTGATTGTGGATTCGTGACGCATCAATCGACATCGTCTGCCTCGATTTTGCGGCCTGCCAAATACATTTTCACCTTCATTAAGACGTGCTCTATCTGAATTAGTTAATAATTAATGTTAATTCATGCGGTTACTATCATTGTGTGCTGTCATCTTCACAAACAGTGCATAAAAATGCAATAACAAAACTACTACAGGGTAAGCTGTTATTATATTATACTGACAACTAAAAAAGTCTGATGGGTGAAATCTAACCTTCAGTGTACTGTGTTTCGATGTTCGTGAAACAAGTTCAGCAAAGTTCTTCATTTCTTTCTCCTTCTGTCGATGATTTTCACGTATCTGAAGACAACATGCAACAACTACTGTATTTAACTTCAAATAAGTGACAAGAGTGTACAAAGAACAATATTTATGTCCCCTAATTATAGTAATAAAGTAAGAAATAATGATAAACAATAACTGTAATAATAATATACAATGTACATATATCTATCCGCCACCATATGGTCAAACATAACAGGTGTGATATATAGCATAGATATGCATATTAAGACGACCACACATGTTGATTGATTGATTGAGTTAAGGTTTTATGTCCCACCCGACACAAAATAGGTCATTTCAGAGACGTTTTTCCAGCCAATCACTTGGCCTAGTACTGACAAACTAAATCTAATGCAACAAAAGCAAACATACATATGTAACAAAATATACTACAACACAAAGTAAACACACAAAGCCAGGTTTGGTCGCCTCTTAAGATCTCCAGCCCGGAAATGGAATAGGCCTATTGTTAAGAAGTGAGTGAGTAGATTCTTAACAGCACCATCAGCACAAAGTAGGTTATTCGATGCCAGTACAAATTAAAACCAATACAATAAATTAATTAAAAACAACAAATACAAGAAATACGTTCTGTGGAACATGGTATCTGCCCCATAGCCGAGTTCACAAGTCCATGACTGCACTGTGCGTATAGTAACAGAATACCGTATCCTCTATTCTGTTGATGTCGTGATGTACATCT
>Ga0209780_1001191_pt1 | contig 16603 bp, 11 predicted proteins | sample WorMetexBAHAMAS2_FD_187384 | JGI IMG/M metagenome (GOLD analysis project Ga0209780, IMG submission 187384) | Marine gutless worms symbiont microbial communities from Max Planck institute for Marine Microbiology, Germany - Inanidrilus exumae... | ecosystem: Host-associated > Annelida > Digestive...
TCACGTAACATAGGTCAACTCAGCCTTGCATCCCTCCGGGGTCGCTAAATCGAGTACCTGCTTTGGCTGGGGGTAAAGGCGGGATTCTCACCTCTGTCGGGTGGCAGGCAACACTGTGTGATCCCATATGGCATGTGAGTTTCCCGTAGCGGTGAAGAGCTAAGTTGATGCTAAACTGCTATACACTGTTTACTTTTACTTTACTTTTTATTTTCTGTGATGGAGTGATCACTAACTGCCCACTTCCAATTATTGTAATTCTTGGGACCTTCGTATCATTAATTGTGAGGCTAGACACTTAAACTTTGGCATGTAGGGTTGACATGGCATGTAGTGGTCTATGGATGATAAAATACCCAAAGGGGACGTGGTCAGGGTCATGTGTCTCTTTTTAGTTTTCACAGACAAGTGATAATATCTGAGAAACAGTACAATATTGCAACATTGTTACAATGCAAGGAAATCATACATGGCCTATCAAATGGCACCAATGATTTTCCAATGATTTTGAGTGACCGTTTGAAACCTTTGTAAATCCTGTACTTCAGAAGATGCAGCACCTAGTAGCTGTAATTGTTTATATACGGATATTAAATCACGTGGCCTGTGATTTATGCACCTTTGTTATGTCTGAAATCTTGTCAGTGGCGTTGCTGCTGTTGAAACTGCAGTGGTCATGTCATTTCTCAACCATCGGATTGTATTGTTTGGTATGTGTTGATGATGTGATCATGTTACATGAAGTTTGTTTTATTCTGTGCCATTTTTGTCCAGGGATCAAACGTGTGACAAAAGGCTTTGACAGTAAGAACTACTGTGACTCCAGAACATACTGTTACATAACTCCAACATTTGCATTTGCACCAGTTGAAGAGGTCTCTTAAGATTTTCTGTGAAAGAGTTGTAATATGCAGTTACTTTGTGGTGTTAGTCATTGTCATCGTGTTTCATTACATGGCTATACACGTCGTACAGTGAACTAGAAATTAGGAGCAGTGCTTGGAAGCATTGCATTATGGACAAGATATGCGCAAACATTTAATGTGGTATTAATCACTTTGATGTGTTTTTTGGTGGTATTTAGATTACTTCATTAAGTAAATTTCAGTCTTTCTGCATATCATGCTGATGTTGAAATGACTTGAACATGCATGCACAACTAACTACAAAGCACCCCTTATACAAGCCATGAAAACTTCTTTCAATTTAGAAAACTTGGTGGCTATTGCACAAGATCGACCTGTAGAAAGTGTGATGGACAAAAAATGTGCAACTTCCTTGGCTCATGCAGGAATGCAATGTCCAATCCCCTCCATATGTGCCACGGAGATAGACGAGGCCCATACATTTTTAGCCCGCTAACTTTTTGCATGTAATCAGTAGTTTTGCAGCTATTTGTCACAAATATTTTGTACTGGTAAGCTATATTATGTGTTAGCCTTGAGATGACAAACTACCCCCTAATGGGCGTGGTCAGAGTCACGTGACCCATTTTTTAAATTCTGGGGCCTCTGTCATGTCTTTGGAGTTGCTGAAGCTAGGCACTTCAAATTTTGTTTGCTGATTGATTTTGATGTGTGTGATTCTGAAGATAGAGTGATAGATTACAACCGAAGAGGATTGGTTCAGATGACCTTTTTAAATTTTGGTAAATAACTGTCTTGATATTTGCACCCTTTCCAAGATGGAAAGGGTGCGAATATAAAGACAGTTCAATGGAAGACCGATAGGAAATGGTATGTGGCTTATCGAGTGGCACCATTACCAATGATCAAGGTCACTTGGCTGTGTGAAACCTTCAACTCCTATACCTCGGAAATATAGCATGTATTATCTACGATATGTTTACACATGAATTGGAAAGCGCACATGGCTTGTAATTTCAACTGTCTTTTTCAAAACTGAAGGAGTTGTCAAGGTCACGGCCAGTCACGGGCACTGTAAGTTTGGTAATATCTCGGAACTGGTGCAAGATAGTCATTATTACTACAGTCCACCAATAGGAATTGATATACGGCGTATCAGATAGCGGCAACCTTGAGTGACCTTTAAGGTCATTCACGTATTGCAAGTCTTTTCAAATGTGATTTTGCCTACAGCTGTGCAGCAGTTGACAAGATTCACCTGATATAGTGTGTTACATGATCCATCTGCGATAGCTGAGCTTCTTGTTATAACAGCATGTTGTAGCATATTGCCATATTATCTGTCTCAACACAATGCGTGAATTTATATACACTCATGAAAGTTAATGTGAAATAAGTTTTACAGCTAAGTTCACATGGGTACAGTATTGCTATCAGTATAAACAGCTGGTATAGAGCTGTTGGTGATCTATACATCGTAGAACCATTTTTCTGTTGTTATGTTAATCTTGTGCAAGTTCTTTTGTCAAAAATATTTTATTAATATTGTTGTAGATTGTTACAGAATCTTACAGAATAACAGGTGAGCTATTTTGTGTAAGTTAATATTAGGCACTCATTTGAAATAGGGTGACAAAATCGCAATATACTGTGGCGTACTCTTCTTGAAACTTTGTTGGTATGACTTAATGTGATGAATTCAACAAATGCATGACAGGTAAACTTGTAGCCCACACATAGATTTCCAATGTGTTGTATAGTAGCAATGTCCCTATCTTGTATTTGTAAAATAGAAACCATATGATAAGCTTGTTGCTCAGATTGATCCCATTGTTAAGACCATGTTACTGAAAAGCTACTGTTTGAGTTTATATGGTTGAGTTATGGGGTCTTCACAATTGACAACGAATCTGATATGGTGAAGTTTGTGGCTAAGTATTCTACATGGTCGAATGAAGCCTGCTATAGGTTGTAATTTTATTACATGCAGTGAGCATTTTAGTGTACCTATACAGTTTATGATACATTGTCACATTTTACAAGCCTTATTTTGAAAGTCATTTAGAAGTTGGATTACTTTACATATGCTAATTGCACTTTGGCCGTGTTGGAACTTCTCATGATTAAGAATGGCGTTTTGTGTTAATGATTTTGGTTTACAGTGTAGTACAGTAGATGCTTTTTTGAGATTGGTACGTTTGGGTTAGCTTAGTTTTATTTTGCTTTTATTCTTAATTTTTATTGTGTACTTTGTGTATGATTTTATAATAATAATAATAACTTAATAAGCATTGCCGAGTCACTGCAAAGCTGGTAGGATGGCCATACCCACTGCTGCTTTGCCATTTGGGTTGAAATGTGGCACACTGCCATATGTAATATGCTTTTCTATGCCAAATTTCACCTTCAGTGAGTCATACTGTCACCTCTCTTGTGTGAAAAAAAACTACCAGCTTTTGAACTTTGTGGCTCCAGTATCCATCCCCAATCTCCGATCAGGCTAAGTATGGCATGTGTGAGTAGACCTACAGTGTATGCTTCCATGCCATATTTCATCTGGATTAGTAGAAAAAGCTAACAAAAATTGAACGTTGTCACCTCTGGTTGCAAGTGAAGTTCAAGACTCACCATACTCAGCTGCTGATAGCGGAGGCCTATATTATTTTTGCTCCTGTAAAACGTCTTTGGATCCAATATATAGTTTCACTGCTAGGGAGCATTGAAATTTTGTGGGAAAATGCACCCACCCGAGGTTAAACTCCCATAACTCCAGAAGCCCTGAGTGAATCCCATCAGATTTAAAGCGTGGCTTGGCCATGGAACTGCCCACAAAGCCTGAAAATTTAATAAGAATCACACACGGGGCAAATATTTATATTCCAAAATGGTAAAATTTGCAGTTCTGTGGTTCCTACACCCACTTCGGCAGCCATGTAGTAAAATTTTGGTGCCCATTTTTATCCCCATTGGTGCAACATGTCACCCCTGTGGGGCAAAATGCTAAAAATTTACCACTGAGTAATCCCAATACTAGCACATGCCCTGCAGGCATCCTGCTGGTAAAATCACGGATTTTACATCCACAACATGAATTTGATGTCCCATTGAGGATCAGAAAACTGTCTAGGTGTTTAATGTAAGAAATGATGGGATAGCAAGTCGTGAAAAAAGAATTTGATGATACACAGATAACTGGATGTGTGGCAAGGCCCAGTGTGAGCCCACCCGGCGCAAAATAAATATGCCTAAGTGGTAGAACGTACTGATTAACGTAGCATAAGCTAAGTAGATTCTATTCTAGTGCTGGTCATGCAGTACATCATCAAAGTTTGTTAAATTCTATGTTGACACAGGATGTCATTATGAAAGGCAGACATGTGTTGTGTTTTGATAGCTGATGTTCGGCAACAAGTATCCGACATTCTTAACCTATTCACAGGAACACATAATTTTCACAACTTTACATCTGGAAAGTATGCAGTCATTTTGATATCCGCATTTTACATGATGAGAATCAGTGGCGTCGCCAGGATTTGTTGCCAGGAGGGGCACGAGAGTTACTGGGTGTTTACACTAGGCGACTGTCGATTATAGTCGCCGTCAGACTTTTTATACGTCAAAGTACACTGATAAAAATTGTTGTAAGTCGAGGGGGCACGTGCCCCAGTGCCTCATAGCTGGTGACGCCAATGATGAGAATAGTTTCTGCCTACAACTTGTTAGTAGTGCAGCATGCAGTTAAGTCGTCTCATCTTACTAGCAGTATAATTCTCTTTGTTCTATCACTTAAACTGCAGTTTTGTATGTGGATGTTTCATGAATATTCCTTTGTTATGAATTCACTCTCTGATGTTGCATGTTTTTTTCTGGATCAGAAAACCAGGTGAAGCTAGTGCCAAACGCTACATCACTGAATTTAAGGTATGTCGTTGGAAAACATGTACATGCATATGTAATGCTTTCACAAATCATGAAGAGATGTGTTTGAGTCTAATAATATTGATTTATTAACTGTTTTGAAGAGGTTTTTAATCTATTAATAATAATAATAATAATAATATTAATAATAACAAAAACAGTAGTGACAATCATCATCATCATTGTCGCCTGGTCGAGGACCGTCGCGCCGCTCCGTGACCTTTGGCAACCTCAGTGACAATAATAATACAACAACACACATTTTATGGTCATGATGCGTGTCACCCTGTGTTAGCCTGTACTACCAGTTGAGAATGGGAGGGTATTGTTTCAGAACAGTTTTACTGCCTGCCGTGCCCTTGCTGACTGCAAAGAGTTCACATTATTGAGGAGACACTAGAGTACTCACACACAGAGTAAATACAGCCTACTCATCAACGTCGACAAGACCAAGGTAATGGAGAGCGACGGCATAGTGTGCCACATACTCATTCAGAATGAGCAACTGGAGCAGGTAGATACGTTCCCGTACCTTAGGTCCCTGACTACAGAAGATGGTAAGTGTGTGACGGAATTCAGTACCAGGTTAAACAGAGGGCAGGCGATTGGGACATCACTGCAGAAAATATGGAAGAGTCTCAGTATACAGATTTCAACGAAGATACGATTAATGAAAGCGCTAGTGTGGCCTGTAGCAACGTACAGCTGTGAAAGCTGGACACTCAGAAAGAATGAAGAAACACGTCTTGACACCTTTGAGATGAAAGGTCTGAGAAAGATTCTGCGGGTTTCATGGACAGCAAAGAAAACAAATGTGTGGTTCTTAACAAAGCTGGGGTAAAGAGGGAACTGTTAGACACTGTCAAAGCAAGGAAGCTAGCGTACTATGGTCACACCATTAGGAAACAAGGGGGTTGCCTGGAGAAAGAGATAATGCAAGGAACAATGCCAGGTGCACGCAGGCGAGGAAGACCATACACAGCCTGGATGTACAGCATCAATATGTGGATAGGATTCCCCATGGAAGAGTCAATGGGAATGACAGAGGACATAAATAAATGGAGAAAGTACGTCCATGGTGTGGCCAACCCTCGAATCTAGGATGGCTAAAGAACAGAACAGAGCTAGAGTACTTAACTACACCATCTCATTGTCAGTAGTAATAATAATAAGAAGAAAAAATATAAGAATAAACAGAAAAAAGAACAATTGCAGCAACAACCCGTTTAACAGCCCTTTATTTAGTAGAGTATGCCAATTCACGAAAATAAATTTTGTTTCGATTTGCTCAAGTGAGTCGATTTTTCGATTTGGTTAGATTCAACAGTATTATGTGCACTGAACGCTTATACACTGACATTCAAAAGTCATAACTTGTAACCTTTGTCATAATATTTAGATATTATGACAAAGGTTACAAGTTATAAGTATGACTACACTGACTGAGCTTCAAAGTCACTCAAGCTCACTTGTAATGGTGCCAATCAATAGGCTACATACCATTTCTCATTTGTCTTCTGTTCCAACTATTCTCTGTCTTGCACTGTTTCTGAGATATTATCACTTATTGCTCAAAATTTAAAGAGGTTTGGTGATCTGAATACATCCCCATATGTGGGTAATCTATCATGAGTGCACTAGAACTCCTTAGTATCAATCAACACATAAAATTTGAAATGCATAACTTCACTGATTCCAAAGATATGATTGGGCCCAAAAAGTTAAAAATGCACTAAGTGACCCTGACCATGCTCATTATGGAGTCGTTTGACATTCTGAGGCTAGCACTTGATATATTCTACCCAAATACAAAATTTGATGACTGTGGCTTTCATTCCAGAAATATGTATTCAGCTTTCAAAATTTAAAATGGGTCATGTGACCTGACCACGCCCATTTCAGAAATGGTTTGTCATCTGTGGGCTAGGACTTGCTACGATCAACCTGCCCACCAAATTTGAACTCTCTGTCTCCACCCACTACCAAGATATGAAAGGCGATACAAAATGTGGAAAATGGGGCGGTTTGGAGTAGTTATGGCTCACTCAAGATAATTTGGAATACATATAGCAATAGAGTGCACACAAGTTCCTGTTAGCCTTCCATGTATAGCAACGAAGTCCCTATCTTGCACCATTTTGTGAGATATAGCGAGATATTGTTTGAAAATAGCTGATATTGAACTACCCCAGACCCACCTCTATTTGGCATCCACATTGCGGGAACCCCATTGGAATTTTGGTATCAGAAAAGTAGAGTCCCTGGGCTATCGTGTGACAGTGTTTGCATTAGCCTATGTTTAGCTGTTTTGGTGCAATACTGGCTTGTGACAGACAGTCAGACGACGTACAGACAGACAGACGACGACAGCATATACTGCGCTAGCATAGTGTCGCACGGTAAAAACCTGACAGTTGAATCGAATGGCCGATTTTTTGAAAACGACTCAATTCGAATCGATTCACGTGTAATGAATCAGCTAATGACTCATTCAAATTGTGAATCAGAATGCTGTAATTTGCAGTGAAAATGTTGCCAAAAATTGCCCGAAATTGTAACTGTAATTGTAGTCATTAAGTTGTGCTGAGTTTTGATGATGTTTATTGTGCTGTTGAGATTGGTGAACCGTTTGAGTGGAGTGCTCTTGAGTTCATGGCTCTCACTGTTCGTGGTCAGAGTTTCATGCTACACCAGATTCGCAAGATGATCGGTTAGTTTAGGTTTTTTACCACTGTTTGTCTGTTTGTTTTTCCAGATATACCGTATCTCAAAAAACCGATGCAGCTAGGATCACCAAACTTGACATACAAATGTGCCATGATGAGTCCTGGAAACTCATGTATTTTGAGATCAAAAGGTCAAGGTCATAACGTCTGTGTTGGTCTTCTTTCAGACAGAATGCAGTATTACTGCTGCTGCATACATAAGCTACACTGGGCTTTGCCTGCCGTAAAAAAGAAAAATTATTATTATGTTTTTCTTTTTTTTAATTATCTTACTCCAAGAATTAATCCATGTTCATATTCTTTGGTGACAACGGATGTATACTCCCAAAGTTTAGTGATTTATATCGTTTTATGCAGTTTTTAAAATAACTTGTTCGAAACTTTACATGGATACATCTTCATCTTTAATGTAGTCATCCTAGAATGGGAATTACCACCTCATGATATTTGTTAGTCCAGCAGATATGTATAGCTGTGTGGTTTAAGCAGTATATTGGAAACAAAACACAGAATAAACACAAAAGAAAAATTATTATTATGTTTTTTTTTAATTATCTTACTCCGAGAATTAATCCATGTTCATATTCTTTGGTGACAACGGATGTATACTCCCAAAGTTTGGTGATTTATATCGTTTTATGCAGTTTTTAAAATAACTTGTTTGAAACTTTACATGGATACATCTTCATCTTTAATGTAGTCATCCTAGAATGGGAATTACCACCTCATGATATTTGTTAGTCCAGCAGATATGTATAGCTGTGTGGTTTAAGCAGAATATTGGAAACAAAACACAGTGCAGCTTTTTGCATGTGCTTCAACTGCTTCAGTGCCTCTATGGAGTAAGCTAAAAGTACAGCTGTATGATATGCATGCCCCAAACATTGATAGGTAACGACTAGGGCTGTTAAGAGATTAATTTTTTTAATCGCGTTAATCGCACGATTAATTATTTTAATCGCACATTAATTGCGGTTTTAATGCAAATTTCCTTTGTGTTGTGTTACAAGATGTAGGGGTGTACGGGCCATAGAGAGTAATGAATGACCAGAGATGTGTGGACGCATCGAAGCTGGACGTGGCGGACGTGTCCACAAGCTTTTCATATTTCACACGCCTGCGAACGGATGCGGACTCAACCTTAAGTGTAACTGCAGACGGCCCGACACTGACGCGCGCGTTACGTTTGTAACGTGCACGTTACGGTCGTCGACGGCCGTCGACTGCAATGGACCATGTGCTAAAGTGGATGACAGTCTCAAAAATCTACCTTGTGCACGCCGTTGACAGCCGTAGCACACCTTCAATGCTAGATTTTTGAGACCGTACCCCTCGTTTACACATGTTCGATTGCAGTCGAAGGTTGTAACATGCACATTACGGCCGTAACGTGTACGCTACGGCCGTAACGTGCAGTAAGCGGCACGTTTACGTGCCGTAACATGCCGTAGAGATCACATTACGTCCGCAATGAGAACGCTACTTAAGGTCGTCAATTTTACGAAATTTACAATAGTGCTGCAACCGGAAAGTAAATACTTGTTCACATATAATGTGTCGAGTGGGACGTTAAACCCTACGAATGCAATCCTGAGTACATCACACTTTTAGTTAAATCTCTGTTGAGACAAAGACATCGTCTACATAGACATGGCCATGTGGAACGTGCTAATCACCTTACCCAAAAGATTAATGATTTGATCGGTCAAGCTAGTTCTGTGTACTATTGTGTCATTCTTTGTTTTTTTATGTGCATTTGTCACATCTTAATAAAGATTACTTACTTATTTACAATATATTTTACCTGAACGGCACGATATGACCTGAATTGTGTTGAAAGTGCCGTTAACTCCAAAAATCCCTGCTGTAATTCCCTGCTGCACAAGCACTGTTAGCAACACTGGGTTTTTACCGTGTCTGCTTGCCGCTGGGTTTTCCCCGCCATGGGTTCTTGCACTCTTGTGAGTGCCGGCTTCTAGTTTATTGTCACCGTGAACGGCGTGAATGGCTGTTGTGATATGGTTGAAATGTTTGATTTTACAGGTTTAACAATAGCAATCATGCGGGGTTTTACGGACCTGAAATACATGGACGATTCTTGGAAAGCTGAAAAGGTATGTTTTTGCTGTAATTATACAGTAGCTTCTTATGGCCTATGTTGCGTTCACTGTGATAGGCCACGGAAGGTTTTTTCGGCTATAACTCCGGAAACTTTAACCAATTTGGATAAAAGTTGCATGACAGTGGGGTGTCACACACAAAAATTGGGGAAATTGCTTCATGGGTTCCAGCAAACGGTGCAAAAATGTGTTATTTAACAGAGTTAAGAATGCAATGCGGACTTTCGGCCACTTCTCCTGCACGGATTTTGAACATTTTTGAAAGAACATGCGTAAATCAGTGTCCCAGTGGTGCCCGGTGGGAAAAATTGCCAATTTCTGTGCAGGGAATTTTGTAGGCTCAAAAAACGCAATTTCTGGGGTGTTTGGGGTGCTTGATACCAGCCTACAAGTCAAACGCCACAATTTCTGGCGACCAGAGTCATTATAGGGGCTCACCAACATCCCAAGGATGTGCCCTTTGTGGGTAATTTTTGATGGGGGACGTATGGTTTGGGCACTATGGCCCCTAGACGACAGCGACAGTTTTCAACAATACCGGATTGCCATTTGCCAATAATGTAAAGAAAATCCATGTCTCGCGCCTGACATTAACAGCGGCAACACAATACTTCAGACGCCACATATTAGTGAAGCATTTCACTATGGCTTGAGGCATTTAAACGTTTAATCATTTAAACGATAACTATTGTTTAAATGTTATAGCAGCATTGTAATGAAACACGTGATAACTTGAATTAGTTCAAGACAACATGTTTTACACAATCATCACCAATTTTTGGATGCACTTTTTGTTGCATAATTCCATTTCTGCCACGTGGCTCATACGGCAACTGAAAGCCGTCCACATATTGCACTGTGTGAACGCATTGATGAATCTCGGCCTAGAGGAAGACCAAGAAAGAAGTGGTTGGACAGTGCAAAAGAAGATTGTGTGGCTATGGACTTCAATCTGGTTGAAGCTACTCAACTTGTTGAAGACACACGTTGCTGGAGGGAAACTGTGTGGCTGCCAGCGCGAGACGACTTCGTCGTCATCGCAGTGGCATTAAGTCAAGTCCAGTTAGCTCGCTCGCTACGAGCTATATTTCAGTGAGTACCAAGATCCACTGCAAGGCCGTCTAATTTATGGCGTGTTTTGTTGCTTGTAACAAAATGTACAGTTGAGATTTTTTGTGTGCTTGTTGAGTGATATGTGCATTTAGAGCTAGTGCTGCTATTGCTATTGCTGCTGCTGCTGCTGATATTCGTTATTACAAGATGTATGATGACGCGTTTATGTCTGTTGAGAACTTCAGTCTGGTCTGGTCATTGAGCTACAGTATGTTCAACTAAAGAGTAGAGACTTGATGCATGTGGGGGATCATTAAAGTTCAGCCAGTGTCTTAGTTTACCTCAACCTAGCTATAACTGAAGACACATGCTGATGAAACTGAGTTGATAACTGTTTGATGCTGATTGATACAGGTTGACATTCCGAAGGCCCCTGGTCTTGGTCTCATGCTTGAGCAAGTGCATTATGATGGATACAATAAGAAATATGGTGGTGATGGATTGCATGAACATATTACTTGGGATGAATATAAGGTAACTTTTTGATTATTGAATTTGCGCAACATAGTCAGTGTCTACGTTGTGTACAGGAAAATGAAACTACAGTGTTTTAAAACTTCTAAGTGTGTAATTAAATTACTGCTAAAACACTAGATTTCTTATTTAGGTTGACATTTATAAACAGTGAGAAATAAAAGATTATTAAACAAAATGTGTTGATCAGTTTAGAATGGCACATTTACCAGAACAGCACAGGAAGCACAGACTTCTGTAGTTATTGTTATATTTGTTGTATTCAGTTATGTTATCAAATTAATTCACTGTTTATTTACAGTTTCTGCAACACTTGTTGAAATATATTTATGTAAATTTACTAGCGCTCCACGTTCGCGCTCGGTCGCACCTTGCACCTACGGCGCTCGATCTGTTACGGTTGCTGGCCACTAATTCCGAATTTCACAACGGATCTCACATGCCTATGGCGCCTCATCCGTAGTGCCTGCCAATTCAGGCGCCCTGAGCGCGAGCCTGTGGGCTCGAGCGGCGCTAGCTACACCCACCCCCCATGACCATCTGTAGGGTATAAGGATGCCACTTGCCAAATTTCGTGCAGTTCCACTCAAAACTGGCTGTGCATAAGAAACAAAGAACAGACAGACAGACATTTTCCATTTTATATACATGCTACGTGTTCATATCCTTTGGCTGCTTCTCTTCACCATTATTCAACGCATTCTAAAACTGCTGTTATGTGTTATTTAGTGTATCATGTAATTTTCAGTAAGTAGTACATGTTAAGGGATGAATTTTGTATGAAAAACTTTTATGGGATGATGTTTCATATACGAGTTCATATGTATACACACAGAACAGTTCGTATGTATTGCATACTGTACATGCAATGTAGTCCATTGGTTAGTCATATGTAAATGCATTTGTTTTAGAATGAGATTGAAGACTTCAAGCAGAAATATATTTATCCAACTATTTTTACAACAGAACAAAATGACAAGTCATATCCTTTCTTGAATGTTATGACAAATGCTATTTAGATTTTGAGAAACAAAGAACAGATAGACAGACAGACATACGTGCATTGCAGTAATGCATACTACTCTCATTCTGCTTAATTGTACAGAGGTAAGTGTGGGCAGAAGGCATTTGTGCATGCAGGCCACAATGCGTTTTGTGTAAGTTACCCACATTGCGCAAAGTAAAGTAAACAGCGTATAGCAGTTTAGCATCAACTTAGCTCTTTACCGCTACGGGAAACTCGCATGCCATATGGGATCACCCAGTGTTACCTGCTACCTGACAGAGGTGAGAATCCCGCCTTTACCCCCAGCCGAAGCAGGTACTCGATTTAGCGACCCCGCAGGGATGCAAGGCTGAGTTGACCTATGTTACGTGAAAGCGGACTGGCTGGGAATTGAACCCGTGACCTGTAAATTGCAAGTCCAATGCCCTACCGCTGAGCCACCATGCAACAAAGTGCACAGTGATACGCAGCTTTTACAGTCGTCTGTTGGTTTAGGTTTACATGTTGCAGAAGGCTGTGGATAAATAGCAACAATTTGTTGAGCAATGTCTATGTGCTCGAGGCTTGAAACTGGTGTTAATGAACCAACAGATCAGCATCTTATTACCTTCAGTGCTCTGACAGTGTTGATTGGGCGTCAGGAAGAGCATCCGGCCTGTAAAAATCCCCGTAAAAGACCACATAGTCGCTGAAAACTGAGCCAAGAATTAATGTGGAAAATAATGTTTTCTTGCAGATAACACATATGCAAAAATGGCCAGTGGTAAAAAAGCCACATATCAAATAGAGCCAAGAATTTAAGTATCCTTTGTGCTTGAATTGGATGATGAAATCAAAATCATTAAAAGAACTGTTCTATTTGTGGTTTAAGAAATACGTTTTTGGCTGCCTCCTTGGTTGGATGAATGGAAAGCAGACAATTTGATGTCACTGTTGTCATTAGTCAACTTTTGACACTCACTTTTACTTTGTACCTGTCACGATCTAAGTCATGATCTGGCACAGAAGCCAAATAAACCTAACCGTAACAGTAAACCTAAACTAAACGCTTATGATTATGAAGTTGTCCTTAGCTATAGCAACCCTAAATATAATAGGCGGTCACCGTTTTTAAATTATTGGATTCAGTTTCTGTTTTAAAACAGCAGTAATCAAAATTTTATCTGCAAATTCAACGCACAACAGCTAGCTGTCAAATTTATTTCAGTCAGCGGCCTGTCATAAATGTAAAAGCTCTTCTGTGTTTAGAATTTGCCAATAAAATTATAGTGGCGGCGGCTTTTACAAAGAAGAGAAACTGAAACCAGTTTTTGTTTTTATAATTTTTGTGTTTTATTACGTAAAATAGTAAGATGGGCTGGCAGTGTAAAGTTCATTGGCCCAGTGTCATCATCGTGCCATATCTCCCGGCGACTGGTCTACCATTGCTGAGATATTACGAGTCAATGCCTTGAAATGGCGGCTATGTGCCATAGTGGATTTTTAACAGTTCACAAATTTACCTGCCAGTCTACTTCTGAGGTCCAGTATGCGCCACCATGCCAAATTTGGTGCTCAAACCATTGCGGAGATATGGCCGATTTTTATTTTTGAAGATGGCGGCCATCTGCCATCTCGGATTTTTAAAAGTTCGAAATTTTAACTGCCCGACCTGTTCGGAGGGTCAGTGTGCGACTGTGCATTACCGCCGTGCCAAATTTCATGTTATTCGGTCAAACAGTTGTGGAAATATGCCGTTTTTCGACTTTTCTAGATGGCGGTAGTCCGCCATCTTGGATTTGTTTTACATGTATTTGGACCACCCACGTGGGGTTTTTGATGGTCTTTGTCACTGTGCAAAATTTGGTTGGAATCTGTGCAGTTGTTTTGATAATATGCCAGTTTTAATGTTTTGCAAGTTTGGCTTGAAAATGCCTATTCATGTCCCTTTTACGGTGTTTTTTTGGGATTTGACCCACTAGATGGGACACAATATCAACGAAGCCCCAGAAAAACAATCTACAGGTCATAACGGTTCTAGTGCTGTATTAATTATTCTGATATCTGTAGTAGTTCATGAGAAACTGCCTGGACAAAAAGTGTGATGAAGAAGAACATGAATTTTTGGGCATATTCGACATCCTTTTAAAATAACCCCGTCATGACTATTTGCAACTTTTTTGATAGCTGCGTGTTCATTAGTTGGAGGACAACACACTGATACTAATATTTGATCAATTCTGCTTTTCCTTGTTTCTTAAGGGGTCGTCAAAATTCAGCCCTAATTGCTATACTTAAGACTAGTGCTAGTAGCATCTCCTTTAATTCTTGGCTAATTGAATGATGAGTTGCTGCCGTGGTTGTCTGTCTGCAGCAAGGTGAAAATAATTTGCACCAGTCCAGCTGGTGCCACTGCAACCCATCACCCTCGACTCATAAACATCATTAAAATAGTTCTGCCTACCCAGGTGTTCCTGGAAAAGAGGTCGTTAAATGTGTGTGTGTTTGTTTTTTATGTTACAGTGCATGCATGTAATAACAGTATGACAGGAAGACAACATATACATAGTATACATAGTGTAGTGCTGAGAAAGCAGGTCGTCTTGTTGTATTGTAAGCTGACTGTATACAGTACTGGTACTACTTGTTCTTGCAGTAGGGCCTAACTTATGAATGTCAACAGTTATTCATGTTATGGAGTAAGTTTTTTCACTTGACTCATTTGTGTACAATGATGAAATGGCTTGCAACGTTGTCATATCATAACTATGAAGTTCTACCACCAGGCAGCGAACGTGAACCGACTGCAATTCTTAAGGCACACAGGTTACTGAAAGAAGATTCAAATCCAGAGACATCACTGCCAGAAGAGACTGCTGGTGACTGCACTGTAGATGTAAGAGACGTTTTCTGAACCGCACAAACTACAGCATACTACAATGTACAAGGTGTGGCAAAAAAGCAACCCACTGTGACTTTTGCTAATATTTTAGCCTTAGAATATTTCAGGCTTGTTATCAAGTCTTGTTTGTTCAACACCAAGACTTAAGTAAGGGCTTCAGTACCAAGACAACAACCATGACTCAAGGTCTCAAAACTGAGACTAAGACCATTGCCTTGATATAACAAGAAGCTCTGATAGCCCAGAAGGACTGTATGGCACGCTATGCCAGTTGAAATCCTGTCAACTGCTGCACAGCTGTACAAAAATTGCATTTGAAAGACTTGCAGTAGGCATGACCTTGGAGGTGACTTGAGGTCATTGGAATTGCCTCGATTCGATAGGTCAAATATTACTTCCTGTTAGTGGTCCGTAGTAACGACGACTATCTGGCACTCTTTCTGAGATATCACCACATTACAGTGTATGTGACTAGCTGTGACCTTGAGAAGTCCTTCATTTTCGAAAAGACAGTTGAAATTACAAGCCGCATGTGCTTTCCGATTCATGTGTAAACATATCGTAGATAATACACACTGTGTTTCCCTAGGTATGTGAGATAGAATGGTTTCAAACGGCAAAAGTGACCTTTAAGGTCACTAAAGGTCACCATTAATGGTGCCATTCGATAGGCCTCATACGATATCCTATTGGTCTTCCATTGCAACTATGTCTCTAACTCTGTCTTGCACCATTTCTGAGATATTGTCAGTTATTTCCCAAAATTAAAAGAGGTCGTGTGACCCTGAACACGTCCCTTTCGGGAGTAATATATCATATATGCACCAGTACTCTTTTGAATCAATCAACAAACGGCATTTGAATTACATAGCTTCACTGATTCCAAAAATATGAGGTGGGATCAAAACTTTTTTAAAAATAAGGCCACGTGACCCTTACCACGCCCATTGGGGGTAGTTTATCATCCCAAGGCCAACACTTGATATATTCTCACTGTAAAAATTGACAATTCTCGCTTCGGCTGTTCCAGAGATATGATTGCGAGCGTCGAAACTGAAAATTACTGATGTGACCCTGACCAAGCCCCTTTCAAGGTTGGTTTGTCTACTGTAAGCTAGTAATTGATATAGTCTACCTGTGCAAAATTTGACTACCGGTACTGTAGCTTCAGCCATTCCAGATATGGTTGGTGCCCACCAAAATTCAAATGGTTCATGTGACCTGGTTATGCCCCTTTCAGGGACTTTTTGCCACCCATGAGCTAGCACTTGCTAGAATCAACCTATCTACCAAATTTGAAATCTCTGCCTCCACCCACTACAAAGATATGAAAGGTGATACAAAATGCGGAAAATGGGGTGGTTTGGGGTAGTTAGGGGAATAGCTACAGATTGTTGTGGTCCGGTCCTCCTGAGGATAAACCTCGACAGGGGGGTGTTGCTCTAGCCCTCAGCAAGACAGCTACCTCTGCCCTTATCACATGGCACCCAGTCAATAGT
>Ga0209780_1001192_pt1 | contig 16600 bp, 6 predicted proteins | sample WorMetexBAHAMAS2_FD_187384 | JGI IMG/M metagenome (GOLD analysis project Ga0209780, IMG submission 187384) | Marine gutless worms symbiont microbial communities from Max Planck institute for Marine Microbiology, Germany - Inanidrilus exumae... | ecosystem: Host-associated > Annelida > Digestive...
GAGTAGGGTGCACCAACGTTACAGACAGACAGACGACAGACAACAGACGGACGGCCGATAGCATATAGCGATCGTGAACGCGAGTTCACGTTCGCTAAAAACTAAGGCACACGATGAGATGACGGAAATCTTTCGATGTTACAAATTACCACTCCCTGCTGACAACCAGTGTAGTCCCGCGAGAATCGGAGTGACGCGATCATACGGTTCATACCTACGTATCTGAATCACCATACGAGTGCACATTACTTGTATTCCGTTGTGAGATACCATACAGTAATACAGCACTGAGTTACAGTAGTCAAGTCTTGCTGACACCAGAGCCGTCGCGATTGATTTAGCGTCTATGGATCTTTAATTTCACGCGCTCGGTTACTTACCCGATCAAACGGCAGCATGAATCACCAAGCGCGTCTTGCTGTGTCGTGTGTTCTGTTCAGCCGTCGGTCAAGATAAAGCTCATATACATGGAAATTACTGGACGCAGCGACGGCGCTGGCATCTGTTCGTGTTGAAAAGCCGCAGCAGATGCGACAATTCAGCGACTGCGTGCTATATAGCTGTACAAAAATAGCTGATAATTATGTCTGGCGACAAACATAGCTCGCATAAAACATACGTCGTGGACTGTGCGGTACAGATTGCGTCTATGCGACTACAAAAAGGCAGTTTCTCAGATAGGTCCCTAACGACTCGACAAGGACACCGTGTCCGAAAAAAGAAGTGAATACAATAAGTTATCGTTAATAACTGTTGCTGTTACGAACTATTGGCTGTTGTTATACTGTATTAATTACTACCGACCGCGTTTAGCCGGGAAGGCAAACCAAATCGGTAGCGTCCGTCCGTCCGTCCGTCTGTCCGTCTGTCCATCAGTTTGTTTTTACTCTATCTTTTGAACCGACTGACCTTTGAACTTGAGTTTTTGTGTGTGTGTGTGGATCATGAAAGTCAAATGGGATTGAAAGTCAAGGTCATACTACAAGGTCACTGAAGGTCAATATCCAGCGCGTATGGGCGTGGTAACGCAGTAACGCGGTCGGTCTAACCACGATGCTCGATCGAGGAGAGTTTTCTTGGTTAAATGTCAGCTTGTTGCCCTTTTCATTTCACCATATTTACCACCACGATTGTTGCTAATATTAATATAATGTAATATAAAAATTTATAACACACATTGTTAGGCGACTTGATTCTGAGGGGCCAGGCGAATTTAAGCGATATGCCACAATACTTTAACAGCTATTAGAAGTCATCAGCAGACAATTAAGTTACAGTAATTCTCGGACGGACATTTAAATTCGAGAAAAAAAAACAGCTCTTGCGATACAGTTGCAACATCTTGTTGCAGTTCGCTATAATGAATGTCGTCATTGCAGATGCGGAGCAGGTGGTCGCAAAGCTCTTCAGGAAGCAGCAAGACAGGCCCCTCGATAATTGACGCACGTCGATTCTTCAATAAAATTCGTTAGAAAAAGTCGCCGTGGCCCTAGAGCTGACCGACGGAACAGTGGCTGTACTGACCGTGAGTTATACGTCGCGTCGTTGATATGCATAGATGGCTATCGAGGGCGCGTGTGTCAGGTCCATGCACCGCGCTAATCCAGACTCGGAAGGAAAGAAATAAGCTGGCGAGCCTCGACGACGAGCGTATTTTCCGCACGTCAGCAGCTGCTGGATCAGTTGCATGAACGTCGATCGCACCGCCGCCACGCGTTGTCGCACTGTTTTGCACTGTTTCTACAGTAATGGTGTACCGCTGCGTCATTTTAGCCGACAGTGGCAATCGTAATTTCTCGTTTTGACATTTAATTTATTTCGCAACATGTCCAGCAAAACGTGGAGTACGCAGTAGTTCAGACACATTAACGAATAGCCAAAAAATCAAAGCGTTTACATGCCAAGCGCTAACAATATCTTCAATATATTGATGACAAAATTTAGTTGCCTCTATCAGACACGTATTCCGAGGAATAATAACGATAATGATAGTAATAATTAGTAAGCGGGGCAGAGCCCATCGTGTAGCCCGCCTGGCATCCGCATGTGCATTTCTTACTTACCTGCAGATCACTGAACTATGAATAGTTATTTATCTATTTATAGTTCAGTGCAACAGACTGACTATGCTACTGTCACCTAGCGGATGACCTTTAACTAACACAGTGCGTATATTAGCCTCCCTGCAGTCATCACCCATGCAAATGAGCCACAAGATCTCAGTTCACCAAATATTTAGCCGTATGATTTTTTCATCGACGATGTTAACGCAATAATCCTCGTTGCGATCCCTCCACCCTTTGTCGAATGAGAGGGGCGACATTAAAAAAAAGTAACATAAGCGAAACATAAGCCCGCCGGCGGTATCACGATTCCGTGCGGGCTAATAATAATAATAATAATAATAATAATAATAATGTGATTTGAATAGCGCCGTAGTGTCCACGACGTATTTGGTGCTGTATCATGCGACAAGTATTGACATTGACCCTTGACGTTCTGTTCATGATGTCATCATATGCCACATAATAAAGGATCGCTGGACGTTACGCCTGCTGTCTAGAGGGTCATTCCGGTTCAGCCGCTGCACGAGTGGGTCACATGTACTTTATTGTCTGCTCACTGAACGGCGACACTACAAACGCCGAAATGTTCCATTATCGGGCCGGTATTGTACCATGCGATCCATCAGGAAGAGTGACGTGCGGTGCGTCTGCGTTTGCGCTTGTAGTCTACTACGTAATCATGCATTCAGATAGATAACGACGAACTGCTAACCGCTGCCCATCACTAATACGCAAATACATGTAATGGGCAATCGATAAAGTTCAATGGGGTCGCAATTCACATTCACATGTCAAAATCTAAGAGCATGCATATTTGCTCCATGTCACAAAAAGTAAAATAATCGTTTGTATCCATGCAAAAACTTATATAATCTGTTGCTGCTCAAGTAAAGCAAAATCACCCAAATAAAAAGTCGAACAGTCCGAACAGTAACTTTAAACTCAATGACCTTTGATCGAGACATTAGACATGCTGGTTCACTTTGACACTAAGTTCGAAAGTCGAGGTCGCAGGAGAAAAAATAATTGCTAAAGTGGTAAGCGCGACCTGGAGTGAGGCTTTGTAGTTTTCTATCAAACAAAAAGAATCTAGGCCTACATGAAGTTAAAGATGACTTTTTTAAAGTTTGGACATTCTCTGAAATGGCGTAGCCTACTTGTTGCATTGAAGCTTATTGGCCACGGAACAAGAAAGCTGTTACTTCAAGTAATTCGAATGTGACCTTGCATCTGTTACTTCAACTTACTGTTCGTTCTACATAAGAAAAGTCTCTGTATCTGCTTGAGATGTGTGTCTAAAACAGGAATTGCGATTAAATGTTGACCGGAAGTAATGAGCAGTTCGGCAATAAAAATTAAGCTCTTCTTGCCACCAGTTTGTACAAAAACTCATTAGTCGAACCACAACCCAACCCAACCCATGGATGACCCAACCCACGTCCACCTATCACGTCAGTTCACGTCTCACAGACTGTCGCCGGTTTTTTCCACCACGCTCCGCCATTTCCTTTGTGTCCGACAATCTAGGTGACAGCTTTCATGGGACTCGTCGGGACACAATGATGTCTAGGTTGGACTACTGCAAAGGAGCGGTTCTGATCAACTTTCAGGACAGTTAAAAATAAAGTTTGCTCTTGCAAGAGACTTTTACGTTGTTGTTGGTACATTTGTTGCCACGACACTGCCCCTTTGCATGTCGTTACATTTAATGTTGACCTGTACACGACGCAGGCCTATTCAGCAGCAGCAGTCGCGCGTTGTTCGCCGAGTAGCCTATCGAAAACTACGAAATGTAGCCGTTCAGTAAGACAAAAATTGTTATCGTTATTGTCGCATGAGATCCTCTGAAACTCTGTTCCATCGACGAAGTCGGCAGCCAGACCGGTCGGTCGGAGCTGTACTGCGGTGTGGTGATACATCATCCGGCGTTCTTTACGTCGTGCTGCGACGTTATTGCACAGGCATAACCATGCAGTTGCAGCGTACGTGACAAAATGGGGACTATCGTATTTCTGGAACTCTGACGTAATTGGAACCATAGCAACGTCGTGCAGTGTCTTTTCTGCTATCGACCAAATAACAGCAGTTGACTGCAATCGTTCGGCCTCTCTGCTACTGCTAGCTTGCGTCTCTCGCTTAGTGTGCCACGTCGATACATCCCAGACACCAAGACAAGTCCCTTCTGCGTCTGTTTACAAGGACATACAGAAACACACGGAAGCCTGGTCGGATGGCCAAATGGTCCCGACGAGAGGCAACAATGGGTTGGCGCCGACCCGGCCGGCAAACCGCCCAGTTGTCATATATATCTGCGACGACCGCGAGTTATCTCGGCCGATCTGCACCGTTTATCCCCCGAGGACCCACCGAGCGGCCGGCGATGTTAAGCTGTCGGTCCAGACTCGCGTTCGACTACTGGTCGACGACAGAGCTCAGTAAAAGTTTACAGTCGTCTCGGAGCAGAGCACCCTGTTAGCACACTGACAGTCGGAGATCGGCGATTAAAAAGCAATCTAAATTCGCACCAGGGTTATTGCTGGCGACGCCGGTCCTCTCCACCCTTTACTTACTGAACTGTCTTGCACCGGGCCTGGTTGGTTGCGTGGCACAGCGGTAGAACGTCGGTCTTTGGCCAGCGAACTTTCCCTGTCCTGCGCTCAACCTGTAGCTGACGGTGACCACCGTCCGCTATAGGTCAACCAACCAGGCCTACTCAGCCTTTCATCCATTCGGGGTCGATAAATGAGCAGTAAGCTGCAATTGGATGTCAACTACGTCAGTTAGGGGTGGCATCTGGTGAACGCTTGAAAGCAGGCATGGTGTAATTTGCAGGTAAAACTGTGTGAACAATGTCTCAGCACTTTGAGATTATGCATAGTATAAATGGCGCTATATAAATACTCTTCCTTTCCTTTCCTGTGTGAAGTACATAACATTGTATAACTGAACAGTATCTAGTAGTATCATAATGCAAGTGGGTCAACCACAATTGGGATTGGCTAACTAGAGTTCATTATCATTATCATCATTTTATTTGATATAGGCCTAAATGCAAGTACAAAACATTAATGAGCGGGACAACAAGGCGCAGAATAAACACTGACACTTGTAGTTGCCCTAGACAGACGAATTTAAAACAAGACAAAACGGTAATAAGAACACGCTATACGGCATCAGATTACAACGTCAGTACACGAGAATTAACTCTTTGAATGAACAGTAAGGTTAATACAGTCCAACGCCATTTAATGAGGCAAAATTAACGTTCACTGTAACGTCCCAGGCCACGCCACCGCACCTTAATTTGAATTAAAAAACATGTCAGCTGTAGTCACCTAGGCCTATTTACAAAATTTATATATTAAAAGAAAACAAAAAAATACTTCCGTTTCTCTTTGTTGTAAAAGCCACCGCTTTAGAAAGCAATTATCGATTTTTTCCACAAATTCAACGCACAGACGATATCCATCACATTTATATCAGTCAGCGGACTGTCGTACATGTGACAGCTAGCTTCTGTGCTTAGAATTTGCATATAAAATATTTCGCTGTTTTAAAACGGTAGCTTTTACAAAGAGAAATCGAAGTCAGTTTTGTTTTTGTAATTTGTGCAGTTTTCATTAGGTGCAAAATAGTAGGTGGAATGTATGCGCTGGCGTGCTAAAGTTCAGTGAAGCAATATGCGTCATCGTGCCAGTTTTCGAGCGATCGGTCAAACCGTTGTCGAGATAGTAGCGATTTATCAGTTTTCAACAAAATAGTCACCGTCCGCCATCTTGGATTTGTTTGCATGTATATTTGAATCGTTCACGAAGAGTATTTGGTTGTATTTATCAGTGTACAAAATCTAGTTTGAATGAACGCAATAGTTTCTATAATATCCAAGGATTCAGAATGCCTATAGAGGCCCCCAAATGTTTTTTATTGGCCTTCTAATTGTGAAGCAGTATCAACGCGACCCCAAAAAAGCACATTCTTGCGCGGAAAGACGTCGTGTGACGTATAGATCGTCAAAATCGGTCCACCAGTGAGGGATTGATGCGATCCCATGTATACAGTAAAAGATGAAAGGTATGTACTAAGAAACCGCAAACATGTGACATGCCACCACGTCTTCGCCAAACCACCCACGTTGTTGCAGCGCACACGAGTTTGCAAGTGTGGTCATACCCGAGACGTATTACGAGTTTCATCGAAATTCGTTCAGGGGTTTGGGGGCCACAGGGAGTCAAATTTGGCCATTCCCATTAACATTGATCTATCTGTGCAGAAGTCGATATTCGACGGAGCGTGCGTGGATGTTTGACTCAGCTGGTCGTAACGACGTTGCTTCATCGGCAACAATGCAGTAGTAGCCTAGTTCACCAAGGTCGATGGCGGACGATAACAAACAAGCGCCTGATCGCCACATGTCGAGCATCGTTCCACAAAATACGGTCGTTAGCGTCGACAGTTGCAGATCGTTCACGGTTCGACCGATAAACTGCGATCAGTTGCTGAAGCCCATAGAGTTAGTCTCCGCATCGTTTCCACTAGATGGGGACAAGTTTACGTGACCTATATAAAATTTGGGAAATAAGTGATAATATCTTGGAAACGGTGCAAGATAGAGACATAGTTGCAATGAAAGACTAATAGTTAATCGTATGTGGCCTATCGGATGGCACCGTTACCAGTAAGTGACCTTGGCTGACCTTGCAGTATGAAACCTTTCTAACTCCAATGTATTATCTACTATATATTTACACATAAATCGTAATGCGCAGGTGGCTTGTAATTTCAACTCTCATTTCGAAAATGGACTTTTCAAGGTCACATGCAGTCAAGTATATTGTAAATGTGGAAATATCTCGGAAACGGTGCAAGATGGAGTCGCCACTACGGAGCGTTAATAGGAAGTGATATATAGCATGTCGAATAGCGGGAATTCCGATGACCTTGAGTGACCTTCCAGGTCATTCGTCTACTGCAAGCCTTTTCAAATGTGATTTTTCGTACAGGTGTGTAGCAGTTGACAAGATTTCAACTGACATGGTGCGTCGCGCGGTCCCTCTGCGATAGCTGAGCTTCTTGTGAGCATTGTACTGTTACTGTTAGGGTTAGCTGAGACAGTAAGTTTAGGGTTAGGGTTAGGGTTAAGGTTATTATTAGGATTAGAGTTACGGTTAGGATGCTCGTACAGGAACGGACGGAGAGTATGGTACGGGCTGCCTGTACTTTATAAACATCATACTTTTGTTGCATCCACTGTAAGATCTATGATCAAGGGAGCATGGTATACTATAGTGTGTCAGTTCGTGTTGTCTGTTTACTTATGTGAATATAATTCTATAACAAGCACGTGAGGGTGGTGGCACTACGCCCTCGTCGACGGCTCACAGATGCGTTGTGACGTCACGGACATGCCAGAAGCCGTGGTTACGTGCTTCGAAGTAAACCAATATGTGTATGTGTTAATTTGGTGAATACGACTGCGGCTGCTGCGGGCCGGTGGCGTTACGTCATGATTGATGCGCAAGGCAGATGTTGATGATCGTTGTCTCGTCTGGCGACTGTCTCATGCTGTGCATTGTGCGTTGACGCGGGGACTCACGTCCCGATCGAAATGTGACAAACCAGGGACTACAGCGGATGCGGCCAGTAATCTACAAGGCCGCAGCTGTCATATTTGAAAAGACACCAATATACTCTTTGCCGTAACTGCTGACCGAGTTTCAAAACTCTTATCATCAGAGTCATCTTCGGTAAATTTTTTAGTAATAAATTTATCACTGGAGTTCATTTTGAATGTGTCGCTACACTACTTTCTAAATTGTTCGCGTCACTTTGACTCATAGTGATCAGTGGCCCTGTTTTCGCCACATCCTGTATATCAGTGAATTCCTAATCTTTTCCCACCGTGACTCCCAGCGGATTTCCCACGATATCTACCTTGTCACACCGTAGAATTCATTGTCATTACCAGTCTCAGTAGGCCCCTCCCCTCGATCAGACAACGACGATCGTCTGGAAGATAAGAGGTATGATGACGATCCGAACTATTCTGTTCTGTATTGTGTACAACGGCTGTACACAATGATACATGCGCGCTTATGTGAGCAGTTCTTACAAACGCTTAGTTTAGGTGTAGGGCTCTAGACTGTAGGTCTTTCATGTTTTCTCGTCTTTTTCTTATTTTATCCCAATTTGCGTTTTAGTTTTTTCAGTCTCTATGTATTTGGTATTTTTTCTGTGGTATATTTGTCAAATTCGAGTTTAGTTTGTCAGAATCAGTACAGTCAACTCTGATATGGTGTGTCAAGTGACATTGGTTGCTTTCTTATTCACTCCTCAGTTCAACAAGAGTTCTACATCACCGCGGCATATGCGACGGCACGTTTTGATAATCCAGTTCCAAAAGATTTAACGAATTCCACTTTACTGCTATGTTTTTTTTCGTTTTCGTGCCCCAATATGTACGGATTACGTCCGGTATAAACGCATTGGAACTAGATTGTAATTGAATACTCACCTTAATAGTCTGTACCTGTCAGTGGCGGATCCAGTGCAGGATTCAGCAGAGAGAATGTCAGAAGGGATTCTCTAATCGAGCGAACGTATGGAGCGAGAAATTTTTAGACATTATATGCAGAATTTTGTTATTTATTGACTTTAAAATAAGTACTTCTTACAGCATTCTGTTGATTTTCATAAGGAAAGAGGCTGGCTGACTCCATGCTTAAAATCAGAAATGATAGGATTTTTATTTTTTGACTTTTAAAGTGGATGCCAATGCCATGGCGTACTGTCATCACCTGAATACGCCACTCTCGCCTGCTTTTGTTCCAGTCCAATAGTTTTATAAGAAGAGAGAAGTAGCATACCGGTACCATCTTCATGCCACTGCCAACTTTACTCCCTCGCACGCTGGTCCCTATTGCGTCACTATCCCAGCATCAATGTTGATCTCCCACTCTGTCACACTAGTCTACAACGAAGGATTGAAAGTGGCCAAACGGTTACAGCGAGCTCGCCAGAGTGCTCCAAGGACGACTGATCTAAGACGCTGCAAGCGTCGTACACGTGCGACGAGTCGCATCATTCAAACAGCCGACGTCACGCTTCTATTATATGATGACTGGGGACTACAGCGGCGTCTCTCTTGGGCTGTGACATGCAGGCTTCATGTTCAATGCTAGCGCTGCTAATCGCATTAATCGCATCGCCGTGGCCCACTACCATGATGTGCTGCTGTCCTATACAGCACTTCAAACATTAGCGACGGTACTATTAGGCCGCTATTGCTACAGACGGAGTAGCGTGGTCTGTCTGTGTGTGTGTGTGTCTGTCTGTTTGTCACGTTTATGAGCCCTGCAAAAACGGCTGAACCGATCGAGATGCCGTATGGGTTGGTGACTCAAGTGGGCCAAGAACCATGTGTCAGATGGGGTCCAGATCCCCAAAGCGGAAGGGGCATGGGCGTAATTTTAGGGGGACGTAACTTTGGTCTGAAAAGTGAGGGGGACGAAGCAAAATTTCTGACTTGGTGTACTTATAAAGTGGGAGTCCATCCTTCTACTCCAAAAAGTGCGATCCAGACCCCCACTTTATAAATACACCAAGTCAGAAATTTTGCTTCGTACCCCTCACTTTTCAGACCAAAGATACGCCACTGGGAAGGGGCAATTTGTGGGATTTGTCCAGCCCACTGAAAGGCTTGGTGAGTCGCTGCTGCGGTGTACGCAGCAAAAAATCAGTAACAGCATCAGCGTGACTGCTGCAGCCGACAGCATTGCTCCCGGCTGGCCGGTGTCACATTAATTTTTTCCCGTGAAAAATCCACCCATCTCCCGCTGCGATGCGGCCTCTCGTCAAACTTCTTTGACCACTTGTTATTGTTCATTATTAACCGGTTCCCCGGTCGTAACATTTCCGGAAGCAGAACTACGTTCCCCATTTCCGCGGCGTCAGTCTGTGCCAGTGAACTGTCACATCAAGTCCCCGAACACGGCGTCAGTTGACCATCTATCAGAGCGGCAGCGGCGGCCACTGGACGACACGCCTAGCCATGACTGAGTCCACGGAGACACCCGCCGAACGTTAGCTAGCTCATTTCACATTCCAGTTGAACGTCTTGTGGTGTGCAATACGATTTCCTAACTGCCAGTCTGGGCGACGACATGCTTTTGACGGCGTTGTGTGCGCGGAAAATAAATAAATAACTCTAATATACACATTTCTATACTTATTAGCGCTGCAAAATGGGAACAAGAATAGAACAAGAAGTGTGTGTGCGGGTGTGTGTGTGGGGGTGTGATATTGATCTAAATAGTATCCTCACAATACGTGGTGATGTTCTTACTAGAGGTCACCGATATAAACTAGGCTAATGCAAGAACATAGTGCTAATAATTACCTTAAGAACTTTTTGTGCAACGAATTGCCCCAATCTAGAACAGTCTACCGCCATCACTTGTTGATTTTCAATCAATCAATTCAATCAATTTATTTGTCCAGAAACAAAGACACTGGACCGGACACCAAGGGAGGATACAACCAACACTTACAGTTACAGTTACTTAGTTCGTTTAACAGATTTAAATTTTCTTTGTACAATGTCGGTCACTATCAGTATTTTACTCGTTTTTAATTGCACTTGTTAATAGTTGTTGGTGCCGTGTAAGTGGATTCGTCCCTTCGGTTACCTGTGTCGTCAGTATTCTCGCTATATATCACTGTTTGTAGTCATTTAGGCCTACTGTCTGATGATACTAGTCTGTCCATAATTGGCAGTTATATTGCTGAAATTAATGCGAGTAGCAAACGTGATACTACACTAAAACCCATGTCTGGAGACTGCAGTCCGTAGGGGGTTCACATGTGACCCCTCGACTGTTTTTAAGTCTTCACTAGGGGAGTCAGCTATGTCTCGTGGAAGGGTTAAACCGCCTAACCCTCCTGACAAATCCAGCACTGGCAACTCTAATCTAAACCTAATGAAATCAGGCTCAAGGTGCATTGCCATTAAATGTAGTTACTGAATAAGCCACTTTAAACGTCTTTTGGTGTGATTTTTCACTAGTGCGACATTTTATTCACTAATACAACAAATAAATAAGATGAACAAGAAATGCAACTGAACATAAATCAGGAAAGCAAAACTGTTTTTCTCATGTTAACAAGATTTCAACTGACAGCGCGTCGCGCGGCCTCTCTGCGACAGCTGCGCTTAATGTTAACGACATGTGAGTGATACCATCACCAAAAGGCTACATGAACAACAATATGAATACACAAGAAACACAAATGAGCACAAAAGAAAGCAAAATGAAAAATAAAAATGTCAAGAAAACATATCACCACAGAAATAAAGCAAATTTTTCGTCGTTATATAATCATAGCAGGCAGCATGCACATATTTTATGTATTTGCAGTTGGAATTACAGAGGTCCATTGCAATTTGCTCATTGTTGCTAGGTAGTGAAATCTGTAGCGATTTGGCATTACAGTGGCCCAAACAGATGGACCACTATAACACTAAACGAACTGCACATGTACAGAAATGTACCGAAACTATAGTGGGCTGTGCGTATAAATCACGTTTTCTTAAATATAATAAGGCAGTGGTTATTGCGGATAGGCGATAAATGCATCATTTCCTATACCATGCTCCAGGTAACTACAGGGGCCACCGCAAACCTTTTAACAGAAATTTCTCAACTTTGGTATAATTAGCAGATAGACCACTGTAATTCTCAGCGGCTCAATTAGCATCAAGTGTATCATATGACTCGCAGACGTTCAGCTACTTGTCAGCGATACGTGTGCACCAGCAGTGCCAGGGACAAAAACCTGTACCCCTCGGGATGCCAGGAACATGAACAGTGGCTTGGACTAACAACCGCAGTGGGGGACATCCCCCCCCGGTAATTCGAGCACTGGTAAGATCGAAAAAACATGTTACGCAGATGTGTTCGGTCAGTTCCGGTAAACAGTCAGGCGACTGCATGCGGCGGCGACTCAGCCGATCGTCTGAGCGCAGAGGCAAGCGACTATTTTCAGAGTGTAGCGCGTGCTTCTTTTGTCGAGCTGAGCTGGCGCTGTACTTCACGCTCACCGCTGCAGCATGCACCGGAAATTGTCACGTCGCACATGCTCGCTGCAGCGTGGTACGACTTCCGGCAGCCACTCTGGTCACGTGTCACGCAATGCGTCGCAGACATTTGATCGGCGTGTTAATGAGGCGACTGTAGCTATAACTCAACCTGTTATTGACGACATCAGCTGACTGATTGCTGATGGCTGTCCAGCCCGAGGATTATCTGCACGTTTCGCGTCACTGCTTGCACCGTCTCGTGACGCAGTGGGCAGTCGCTAGTGACACTGTCGAAACGGCAGACGACTTGTAAAATTCATATTCGTCCAAAGTCTCGCTGTGATAACAGCGGTGGTACGCCAATATTGACACAACGCCGACTCGTGTCCAAGTGAGTTGGCAATAGTTCGATGGGTGACATGTCGGCGTGGACGCTGGACGGGAGTTATTCAGAGGCGCTGACCGCTCTGCTAGGACGTGTCCGACGTCGACCGCAGGCGTGTCGTCGCTACGTCGTGTGTGGCTGCGTCAGCTGGCTGATACTCACACACCTCGTCATTGACAGCGTTCAAGGTAAGTCTTTCAACTTCCGCTCAATTTGCCAGTTGTAGTGTTTTCCACGGAAGCGGGAGCGGTAAAATCCCGCGGTATAACCGCGGTATAACCGCGGGAATACCGGGAGCAGTACTGACTACTGACAATGTGGTACTCCTTTCTCTCGGAATTGTCATAGGAGTTGCATCCACGTTAATCCAACTTCTTTATTTGTACTTCCAGTTATATAACCTACTTTGTAGTTAGGGCCTACATTTAACACCCAACAAGTTTTTCCATGTGACAATTTATGTCACGCTGAAGAGCAATGGCTTCTGGGGAATGGGATGGGAGCAGCAGTCAAAGTTGTGGGACCGAAACGGGATGTGGACATCCTACTGGACCGGGATGGGATCGGGAAAGGCAGAAGCGATAACGGGACGGGACTAGCAACGACATACTGGCTTCGTGTAAAACAGTAGGAAGTAGTTGATTAGTACACATTTCTGATTTGCAAATAAGAAAACATTTACCATGCATCGTCGTCAACTAACTCTGAAATAGAAATTTTTTTCAGTAGTCGTTTAAACTGTTTGTAGCTACTGTCCTGCCGTAAGGACGACGGTGAACCGTTCCACACACGAGGACCAGCGACAGAAAGGCTTCAGCCACCTAAACTTATGTGTGCACACGAAAGTGACGCAGGGAAAACCCAATGTCGTTTGTGCGGCGGGCATTGCAGCGGGGAAAACCCAGCATAGCTTACGTACGCAGCAAGCGGCAATATTGCATGCCGTCTGGAGACGGAGACAGGCTGTTTTTTGTACCTGGTGACCTTGACCTTTGATCTTTTGATCCAAAAATAAATGGGTAAATGGGTTTTCAGGACTTATCGTGAAACATTTGTGTATCAAGTTTAGTGATCCCAGCTGCATCGGCTTTTGAGATATCATGCAGGAAAACAAACAGACAAACGCCGATGAAAACAGTACCCTCCGCGACTGCCGTCAGCGTGTCTAATGATATACATTAGTGGATTATTAATGGTACATGTCGGACCTCTGCAAAGACAAGGGAAGGGAATAATGACGAGCTCATAACAACAAATTAAATATCCTAGGCGTGACAGCGTTCTGATATAGTCCGTTGTAGTTTTTCTGTATGGTCCATTTGTGTCTGATGTTGCCTACGACTCTGTCATTCCCCGCGCCTGCCGCAGCGTTTCTCGACAGTCGATAGTAACGACCTTATCATGTGAATACAGACAAACAAACGCAATGTTAGAAATGTCTTTAGCCTAGACTTAAAAACTTAACAGAGTCGCTATTGGGAACAGTTTTCGGTAGCGAGTCCCAGGCAGCCGGAGCTGAATATCGGAAGGCGCGCTTTGCAAATGTCGTCGTCGTAGGCGGTTGACACAGCGTCGTGGTGGCCGATCACAGGTTATGGATTAGGCGACGAAGATACGCAGGCGTGTACGTGTTGCGGACTTTGAACGTCAGCAGAGCCACTTTGTAGTCGATCCTCTGCTGAACGGGCAGCCACTGTAACTTCCTCAACAACGGACTGGCGTGGGACCGTTTTAGCGCTTGGAGAACGATCCGAGCTGCTGCAACTTCTTGATGTTTATGCTTGCTGTACAACTGTAGTGTGTTTAGACTTCCTGGAACTCGGCGGCAGGAGAAGTATGGCAGTCGAGTAGGCTTAAGCCCCGTCCATACTAGCAACAATGTCGCGCTGTCGAAGCAACATTGTCGAACGCTACAAGTTGAACGATTCTTTCGACGGTGTCGAATGTTGCTTCGACATTGTTGCTGGTGTGGACGGGGCCTTAGTGTTTGTCCCGCTTGCCAGTTAATCTCCCAGTTTCCTTCTCGACTTCACCGCCAACTAAGTGTCAATTAGTTATCTCGCTGCATGCAGAGCTCCGGGAACCATCAGTGTGTGCAAGATATTTTAAACAAGTATTCTGAGAATACGAAATAAAGATACTTCAAAAGAACATTTTGAAGATACAGGATGGAATACTATCTTGTATATTCAGGTTACAAAATACTGTTTTGGCGTTAGTATCTTGAACAACACTGGGAACCATGCCGTTTCACTACTTGGTGTCAGGACCGTATACGAGTTGGGCGAACGAGACGAAAAAGAGCGGTGGTAAGGCGATTCTACACCAATATATGTGACGTCATCGAAAGCGGCGGTTGCATCACCCCGCTAACGATGACTGTTGGTCGAGAGGCAGCAGTTTATGGCTTATTATACCAACCGTGAACAGTTCTATATTGATTTACGCCCAGCCATGCCATTCGGCTAGCCTACACCGCTACTCCGCGACGACATTACATCATATTTCGTATGTGACAAACATGGCCTTCGCCGGTATAATGGCGTCTCATCGACCTATTGGAGCACTGCGGAAAATAGTTATATGAGATTTTTTTATGTACGATGTATGTAGCCTATGTATGTATGATTTTTTTGTGAATATTTTTATATAGATATGCATGCAAAGAGTTGACGTGCGACATAATGTGATATAACGTTTCACTGTTTATGTAAATCAAATGAAGTCTCGCTCAGTTTTTGTGGAATCGATACATTTATTAGTCAGCATAGTGTATTAGCATATTAGCATACAGCTATACACATTTTACATAAACGTCTATAGAATAAAATACCTTGGTGGTTAATGCGGAATAATTTGCGCGAGAGCACAATACATAGTTACTAAGTTTACGGCAGGATTGCTCACACAGGCAGCAAATAAAAATAAGGCTATGCGACATAGGTCTATACGGTTCTGTTTCAGTCAAGCAGTCAGTCAGATAACAAATTAAAGTGGCCTAAGAGACACAGCCACTGCAAAGAGCGCTGAATGAGAAACCAGCTCTAATGTCAACAAGTATGTCGGTCCTCCTTACTGTCGGTCCGAAATGTACGCTGGCCGCGTCGCGTGCTGTCCCCTGGTGAGTCACGATCAGTAGGCCTATACCGACGGGATAGACATACAGACAGACGGACAGACCGATGGACGCCAGACCGTTACATTACACTTTCCGCTATTGACGCCATTGCTATTAATGTCAGGACAGGGCTGCCTAAATAGAAAACGTTCGCCAGAAAGTAAACGAAGAATCAGTCGAAGTTGCATTATTCGAATCGACTCGTATTCGTCAACGGACTGACGCAGCGTCAGTGACGGTGTCGACGGCCGAGAGTTACAGAAGACGGCGACTGTATACGTCGTAGATTACTTGGACGCCGACATCAGCGACGACGAGGCCGAAGGCGTTGCTTGCCGGCTCGGCGCCGAATGTCCGTAGGTCGTTCGGGGAGTCGTTCGGTGTCTTCCCGCTCGTTTGCGTCTGATCCCGGCCGTTTGTCGACCATATCCGTCGCGATGCGCCCCGCTCGACGGTCAGGCGATGCGAGACGGGTGGGAACAGCCCAGCATGATACCACCCTGGCACGGTATGGTACCGTAGCTCACCGGCAGAGGTACATTTTGGTACTTACGTACAGCTGCGAAGTCGGTAGCGAGGAGAGAACAGTGTGCAGTAAGGTCGAGAATTCTGGGGAGGGGGTCGTGGAACAGATGAACACAAAATACTTGTTTTCGTTACATTTTCACATGCTGTTTGCGTAAAAGTGTCACTTGTTTGTAACTTTCACGTTACTGAACAAAAATATTTTTCTGGAAGAAACTCTGCACAAACGCCGTTCTTGTTTTTACGCTCTTTCACCTGTGGTTATCATTTCACAGCTATTGATAATCTCATATATCAATCAATCGATCAATTTATTTGTGATAAAGGGCCATAGGCCACTGACACATCACATAAACAGTAAAACTATAACTACAAAAATGCAAAATTATACAGGCTATAAAGATGAACTAACATACAATATCAGTTACAGG